>MDTG01049613.1_pt1 | contig 13229 bp, 15 predicted proteins | sample 811421 | NCBI WGS metagenome assembly MDTG01 (sample SAMN05326645, study PRJNA326480) | marine metagenome | isolation source: seawater | place: Pacific Ocean: South East | collected 2011
AAAAAATCGATTTTTTTAAGCCAAATTCAAGCAGAGATGAATCGAGAGAAACATATATACATTGTTCAGGATTAAGTACATAATATAAAAAATGAACAGAATAAAAGTCTATATTTTTATTTTTTTATTTGCAATTTTTTTAACAAGCAATGTTTCAAGTAAAAGTAATCATTTTAATGAAGGAAAAAAACTTTTTCAGCAAAAAAAATTTTCGGAGTCAAAATTTAAATTTGAAAAAGATATAGTGTATAACCCAAAAAGTGAATTATCATATCTATATCTTGCCAAAATTTTTAATGAAGAGAAAAAATACACATTAGAAGAACAAAATTTAGATACTGTAATTTTGCTTAATCCAAAAAATGAAGAAGCGATATTTCTTTTGACATTATTAAAAATACGACAATCTGATTATTCTGGATCTGAAAAATTAATAAAACACTTCAAAAAAGTCTGTGAAAATCTTTGCAAAAGAGAAGCAGAATTAAATATAAAGCTTAAAAATTTACAAACAAAGTAAAAAAATCTAAAAAAATGAAAAAAAAAATTTTTCAAATAAAAAAACTTAAATATAAAAGAAAATTAGTTTGTCTTACCGCATACTCCATGCCAACTGCAAAAATATTAGACAAGCACTGCGATATCATTCTTATGGGTGATTCTATAGCAACAGCCTTTTATGGAATGAAGAACACAAGATCAATTAGTTTAGAAACTATGGTTAACCATTCATTAGCTGTAAAAAGAGGCATTAAAAAAAGTGTCTTTGTATTTGATATGCCCGTTAATACATATAAAAATTATAGTCACGCGAAGAAAAATGCAAAAAAAATTCTTAAGACCGTTGGCTGTGATGCAGTAAAAATAGAGAACAATGGAAAAAATTTTAATATAATAAAAAATCTTGTTAGATCAGGAATTCCAGTTATGGGGCACATTGGTTATACTCCCCAGTTCAAAAAAAAATTTAAAGTTCAAGGTTTAAAAAAGAAAGAGAAAATTAATTTAATTCATCAAGCAAGAATGATTGAACAAGCAGGAGCTTTCTCCATTGTGCTAGAATGTGTTGAAAAAAGATTATCTAAAAAAATTACCGAATCAATAAAAATTCCTACAATTGGAATAGGCTCCTCTAATCATTGCGACGGACAAATTTTAGTAACTGATGATTTGTTAGGTCTCAGTGGTTTTTATCCAAGATTTGTTAAAAAATATGCAAATTTAGAAAAGGTAATTGAAAGTGCTATTAAAAAATATAAAAAAGATGTAAATAATAAAAAATTTCCGAGTAACAAGAACACATATTAAAGCATGGAAGAGCAACCCCAACAAAAAAAAAATATTTTAGAAATTATTAAATCTAATCTTAAAATTATTTTTATTATTTTATCTTTACTAATTACCGTATTGATTGCTTTCTCATGGGTGAAATATGCTTCTGATACCAAAAAAACTAGTCTTTCGGAATCATTTGTAGATGCAAAAATATTACTTTCTCAAAAGAATCCTAAACAAGCTTTAGAAGTCTTAAAAAAAATTATTGAAAAAAAAGACAGCACTTATTCTGTTCTTTCACTTTACCTAGTTATAGATCAGGATTTGGTAAGTGATAATAATGAAATTTTGAAATATTTTGATGAGGTTTTATCTATTAATGCCTTAAGCAATGAAGATCATAATTTAATAAAACTCAAAAAGGCAATATTTTTATCTAGCGACGCCAAAGAAGAAGATTTACTTGACTTACTTAATCCAATAATAAATTCAGAATCGGTATGGAGAGCCCAATCAATTAAGTTATTAGCAGATTATTATTTTTATCTAAAAGAGTATAATAAAGCGGAACAATACTATTCGAAACTTCTTGTTTTAGAAAATACAAATATTGATATGAGAGAAATAAGAAACAGAATAAAGGCCAGCAAAAAATGAGAAGTTTAAAAAATTTTTTTATAATTTTTTTTTTTATTTTTTTAAACAATTGTTCTTTTGACAATAAGACAGGAATTTGGAAAGAGCACAACAAAAAAGTTATAGCGGAGGCGAAAGAGCAAGTTGAGATAGAAAGAATTTTTGAAAAAAAAGAAATATTTGATAAAGAGATTGAAAGCAATGACTTAGTAATAATATCTAAAAAAAATACAAATATTAACTGGACCCAAGACAATCTTTCAGACTCAAATTTTGTTCCTCATTTAAGTTATAAAAATAATAAAAATAAAATATTTAAAAGTAAAAAAATTGGCAAAAGCAAATATTCCAATACAAATGTAAGGCTTGAACCTTTATTTTTAGATAATAGTATTTTTTTTTATGATTTGGTCGGCAATATATATAATTATTCAATAGTAAATAACAAACTAATATGGAAATTTAATTTTTATAAAAAAAGATTTAAAAATATCCCGGTAATAATAAATTTTAAAATTATATCAAATAGTTTAGTCGTGTCTGATAACTTGGGGTATCTATACAATCTTGATAAAGATACAGGAAGGTTGATTTGGGCAAAGAATCAAGGCGTGCCACTTACTTCAGAGTTAAAATCCTATAATAATAAAATATTTTTATTGAACCAAGATAATAAATTTTATATTTTTGAAAAAGATACTGGAAAAAAAATATTAGATTTTGAAACTTTTCCTGTGATTCTAAAAAAAGATAACAGACAAACATTGGCATTAGACTCTCAAGATAATTTATATTTTGTGACGTCAGCAGGACAAATATTCTCTATAAATCACAATAATTACAAAATTAATTGGCTTAAAAATATTAAAGATGCAGGTATGAACGATGAGTATGGGCTTTTTTCTTCTTCTCCAATAATAGTGAAAGAAGAATCGCTTTATTTGAGTTCCTCAAGGTCAACAGTGTCTATAGAATCTTCCTCTGGAAAAACCAATTGGGAAATACCGTTTGGAACAAAGATTAGACCTATTATTTCAAACAGATTTATTTTTTTAGTATCAAAAAACGGCTTAATAATAAACGTAGAAAAAAGTACTGGAAAAATTGTATGGTCAAAAAAAATATTCACATCTAAAGATATAAGCCTGGATAAAATAGGAGAAATACACTCTCTATTATTAATATCTGATCAATTGTTTTTAACCACAAAAAAAGGTTATTTCTTTTTTGTTAATTTTAAGAATGGCCAAGTCATTAACTATGCAAAAGTGGCAAAAGGATTTTTTTCGATGCCAATAGTTGCAAATGAAAAGATTTATATAATTGATAAAAAAATGAGTCTTTTAATTTTTAATTAAATTAATTGTTGGACTTTCCACTTAAGAGAGACAACTGGTTGACAATTTTATTATTATTTTGATCAACTCTTTCAATAGGATATTCCCCTGTAAAATAATGATCTGTAAATTGTGGGTATACATTATTTCTTTTTTCTGAACACAAGGCCCTATAAAGTCCATCCAAACTTAAGAAACTTAATGAATCTGCCCCTATAAAATTTTTCATTTCATCTAAACTTTTATTAGCTGCCAAAAGTTCTTTTTTTGAAGGCATGTCAATTCCATAAAAATCTGGATATTTAATTTCAGGAGATGCAATTCTTACATGAATCTCTTTTGCATCAGCTTCATAAAGCATTTTAACAATTTTATGACAAGTAGTGCCTCTTACTAATGAGTCATCAATTAATATAATTGACTTATTTTTTATAGAAGACATGTTTGCGCTTAACTTAAGTTTTACACCTAAGCTTCTAATATTTTGGGTCGGTTCTATAAATGTTCTACCAACATAATGATTTCTTATTAGTCCTAATTCAAAATTCATTTGTTTGTGCTGAGCATATCCTAAAGCAGAAGCCACTCCCGAGTCAGGGACTGGAACAACAATATCTCCAATATCCTTAGACTCTTTAGCTAGCTCGTTTCCAAGATTTTTTCTGTATTCGTATGCAGTTTTACCCCCAAGTATACTGTCCGGTCTAGAAAAATAAATATATTCAAATACGCACGGTCTACTTTTCTTTTTTGGGAAGGGCTTGATACTTTGAATATTTTTATTTTCAATTATTACAATTTCACCATTCTCAACTTCTCTTATATATTTTGCGCCTATTATATCTAAAGCACAACTTTCAGATGCTAACACATAAGAATTCTTTAATTTTCCTAAAACAAGCGGCCTAATGCCCAATGGGTCTCTTACACCTACAAGCTTTTTATTGGTAATCATTGTTAGGGCGAAACCACCTTGAATTTGAAAAAGTGCATCAATTATTTTATCTATTATTTTTGCTCTTTTTGATTTAGCAATTAATTGAACAATAGTCTCTGTATCACTTGTAGTTCGAAAAATTGCTCCGTCTTTCACTAATTTTTCTCTGAGACGTAAAGCATTTGTTAGGTTTCCGTTATGTGCAATTGCTATTCCCCCTCCATGAAGATCAGCAAAAAAAGGTTGAATATTTCTCATAGAAGTTTCACCAGTAGTAGAATAACGATTATGACCAACTGCAAATTTGCCAGGTAGTTTTTTTAGGACATCTTTGTTAGCAAAATTGTCACCTACTAGACCATGTCTTTTCTCTGAATGAAAAGTTTTTCCATCAAAAGAGACTATCCCACAACCTTCTTGACCTCTATGTTGTAAAGCATGAAGTCCTAATGCTGTTATAGCAGAGGCATCATCAATATCGTAAATTCCAAAAACACCACATTTTTCATTAATATTTTTCATTTTTAAATTTTCTCAATTTCTTGTTTTGTGTTTTCGATATCTTTTCTCTGAGGAAACTCTTCTATTAATAATTTACTTCCTTTTTCAGTTATTGAAAAAAAATATGAATTTTTTAAAGACATATCCCATTTTTCATACGAATAAAACCAATTAACGATTGAAAAGATACACACAATGAAAATATAGCCTTTAAAAATACCAAAGAAAAATCCAAAAACTTTATCTACCGATCCCATACCAGTGTAAGAAAAAAGTCGACCCATAGATTTGCCAGCAAGAATCAAAACAAACAATGTTATTATATAAACCGCTATTCCTAAGCCAATCCCAGCAATGTACTCATTATCAATATAATCTGAAACATAGGGCTCTATCTTTGGAACTAAAATTATTGTAATTACTAGAGCCAAAACCCACTTTAAAAATGACATTAAACTTATAAAAAAACCTTTAGTAAAACATTGAATAGAAAAATAGGTTATGAAAATTATAAAAATTATGTCAAATAAAACAATATTTTCTCTTACAAAAGATGTAAAACTATCCATTTTTAAATGGTTTAAAAGTTAAGATTAATTTTGGAAGTAGAGTTAAAACTGAAATCATTGCAAGCAACATAGCAATTCCAGTAAAAACACCAAAATAAATAGTTGGTATAAAATTGGACAGCACCAATATTGAGAAACCAAAAACTATTGTTACTGACGTATTCAATATAGCAACACCAACTGTGTCATGACACTTTTCTAAAGTTTTATTATAATCTTTGATTTTTTTAAATTCTTCTCTAAATCTATAAATATAGTGAATACTATTATCGACAGCTATACCAATTGTTATTGCAGCAATAGTTATTGTCATCATATCAAGCGGTATCCCCAACAAACCAATAATACCTAGAATTAAAAATGCAGCCATAAAATTAGGCACGACTCCAATTAAAGATAAAGTAATGTTTCTAAACAAAATTAAAAACATTAAAGTTATTCCAGCCATCACAACGCCTAAAGTTAATATTTGTGATTTAAACAAGCTTTGTAAAAGATTGTTAAACAAAATCAAAACACCCGCTAGTTTAAACTCATCTTTCTTAAGTCCCAATTTATTTTCTAAATCATAGTTAATTTTTTTTATTAAATCGTTTCTTCTAAGATCATCTTTTGAGTCTAGAATCCTTAAACTTATTCTTGCTTCATCATTTTTTATAGAGATATATGGGTCCACAATTTCTTTTTTAATTTCATCTGGTATTTTTGTGTATAAAACTCCCATTTCTAATCCCTGGAGTTTTTTTCCATCACTAAGGTCCTCTGCAACTCTAACCATTGAAGCAAAAGATATAACTTTACCTACCTCATCTAAATTATCTAAATAATCGTGTACTTTAGTTATTCTATCTATCTTATTCCTAGTAAACCAATACTTCTCATCATCTGTTTCTTCTTCTTCCCATTCATCATCTGAATCATCTTTTTCTTTTTTAGGAAATTTTACTATTACATCAAGAGGAGTTGTTCCGCCGAGACTACCGTCAATTAGCTTCATCCCTTTATAAATTTCAGTATCTTTATCAAAATAATTTATAAAACTATTTTCTACTTCAAGCTTAGTTATTCCGTAAATGCTAACAAAGATAACTGCTATAGCTGATGTAAAAATTATTTTAGTATTTTCTTTTGCAACCTTGCTTAAAAAAGAAGTAATTTTTGATTTTTTTTCTTCTCGAAGGTTTGAAGTCTTCCCACTTAAAATACTTAATATTGCTGGCAGCAAAATAAAAGTTACAGTCATTGAAACTAGCAATCCTACAGTCATCATCCACCCAAAATCTATGATAGGTTTTATTTCACTAAATATTAAAGATAAAAAAGCGCAAATAGTTGTGAGCACAGTATAAAGAATTGGCCAAAACATTTTACCAGCAGTCCAATTTAAAGCCTGGCTATTTGTAACGTTTGGATTTTCTTTTCTAAATTGTAAATATCTTACACTCATATGAATGTTCATTGCCATGGTAAGTATCAGCATTAGGGCGATAAAATTTGATGATATTACAGTTACTTTCCAACCAACTAATCCTAAAAAACCAACCATTATAGTTACTGAAAAAAAACAACTTAAGAGAGGAACGAATACCCAAAGCAAGCTTCTAAAAACAAACCAGAGTGTAAAAATAATAAAAAGAAAAACTCCCACTCCAAAAACTACAATGTCATTTTTTATGAAAGTCATCATGTCGTCAGCGATCATAGGAATTCCACCAAGATATATTTTGGGAGAACTTGGACTGCTATTCTGGTATTGATTTATCAAACTTCTGATCTCTAATATATTTTGATGATTCCTCTGGTTATATAATTTCTTATAAAGATCGTATTCCTTTGAAAATTTTTTAAATTCTTTTTTCTCCTCTGATGATAATTCGCTATTATATTTTTTATTTAAATAGTCATTTTTTCTTTTAATAAATTCAGATAATTTTTTATCAGGATTGATATAAACTATTATACCAGTAGTTTTTCCATCTTCGCTAATTACAAAATTTTTGTAAATTGGGCTATTTATAATTTCATCATATCCTCTTTTCAAATTAACATCTTTACTAGATAAAGTTTTATAATTTTTAATTCTTTCAGCTAGTGGTTCATCATTATTTTTTAATAGAGGAACATCCAAAATAGTTATTACATTGCTTGACCATTCAAGATTAGATAGGTCATTTTTTAATTCTCTGAGATTTTTGATTGTATCAGAGGACAACAACTCATCTTTTGGAGTATAAGTGAGAACTAAAAAATCCTTAGATCCATATTTGCTATTTACCTCTCTTAAGTATTTTAAATCCGGATCATTTTCTAAAAGCAATGTATCCGAGGAAGCATCAAGTTGAAAACTTTTTGCAAAATAACCAAAACTTACAAGTATTAAGATTAGTATTAGTAAAGTAAATTTAGGTTTTCCGATGACGTTATTTTTGTATAAATTAGAAAAGGTCACTTTTTTCAGATATAGCTCAAAAAAAGATAATTTAAAATTACTTATTTTTAACTAGTTTTGCTGACATCCTTGAATTTAGTGTAAATACCCTCAAATTCTACCTTAACATTGCCAGTTGGGCCATGCCTTTGCTTACCAATTATAATATCTGCCGCACCAATAACTTCGTTCATCTTGGACTGCCATTCGGCATGTTCGATTGTTCCAAGTTTAGGTTCTTTTCGCTCTAAATAATACTCTTCTCTAAAAACAAACATAACAACATCGGCATCTTGCTCAATTGATCCAGACTCCCTCAAGTCTGAAAGCTGAGGCTTCTTGTCATCTCTCTGTTCTACGGCTCTTGATAACTGTGATAAAGCTAAAACAGGAACCCCAAGTTCTTTTGCTAAAGCTTTAAGACCTTGAGTTATTTCAGATATTTCTTGAACCCTACCATCATATCTTTTAGACCCTGTCGTCATTAATTGAATATAATCCACGACTATCAAATTTAATCCAAACAATCTTTTTATCCTTCTTGCTCTATTCGACAAGGTGGCAATTGTTATAGCCGGAGTTTCATCAATGACCAAAGGTAGATCATGTATACTTCTTGAGGTTTCAATAAGTCGATTAAACTCTTCTTCTGTAACCTTACCTCTTCTAATATCATTTGATTTTATTCTTGATTGTTCAGATATTATTCTTGTTGCAAGTTGCTCTGACGACATCTCTAAAGAAAAAAAGGCTATTGAATTTTTTTCATTGTTATCTAAGATTTTTTTTGCTGCATAATACGCTATATTAGTAGCTAATGCAGTTTTACCCATAGATGGGCGACCGGCAATTATTACTAAATCAGATTTATGAAGGCCTCCAAGTCTCTCATCTAAATCATTTAGTCCTGTTGGTATACCAACAATTCCCTGATCACTCTTCATTGCATTTGTTGCCATTTCGATTGTTTGATCAAGAGCTTGGTCAAATTTTAAAAAAGACTGATTAAAAGTACCTCTTTCTGCCAGATCAAATAATAATTTTTCTGTATCCTGAATGATATCTTCTCCAGTTCTATCTTCTTTCTCATCAACAGCATCTTCTGATAGATTTTCCGAAATTTTAACCAATTCTCTTTTTACGTATTTTTCGTGTATAATTTTTGCATAATCAATTGATTGTTTAGTAGATGAAGAAAAACGAGTTAGCTTTACTAGATATTCAGTTCCACCAACATCAGAAAGACTTTCGTCTTTTTCAAAAGGCGTTTTTAAAGTGATCGGATTTGCAATCATTCCTTTATTGTGAAGCTTTTCAATCATATTATAAATTTTTGAATGAATTGGGTCATAGAATTCTTTAAAATTTATAATATTTGCCACTTCATCGATTATGTCATTATTAACCAAAACCGATCCTAAAAGAGCCTGCTCAGCATCAATATTTGAAGGCAATTTTTTCTCTTGTTTGAATGTACCTATTTTGAGATTTTCCATTTAAAGGAAGATTTTATCTCAGCAAAAGTTTTTTTTAAAAACAAAAGTTATCAACTTTTTTTTTCAACTGTGGAAAAAGTGGTTTACTTAGCTTCCTTTTTTTCAACCAAGACATGCAATTCTGCTATGACTTCTGAATGAAGATTTACTGTTAAAGAGTAGTTTCCTGTTTTTTTGATCTCTTTTTTTAAATCTATTTGAGATGGATGGATTGTTTCCTTAAATTTCTCAGACAAATAAATCGAAATTTCTTTTGGCTTTATAGAAGCAAACAAGTCACCATTTTCTTTAGTTTCTTTTTGAAAAATTAATTTTTGACTTTTTATTTTGTCAAATATCTTCTTTGCATTTTTCTTCTGTTCTAAGTTTTTTTTACTAATTTCCTCTTTTTTTTTCTTAAACAAGGCTTTATTTTCATCATCTGCTCTTAAAGCTTTTCCAGTTTTAAGAAGGAAATTTCTGCCATAGCCATCTTTTACTTTAACAATGTCTCCCATTTTTCCTAAATTTCTAATATTTTCTAGCAATATTACGTTCATTTAAATTAATCCTAAAAATTTTGCTCTTTTAATAGCCAGTGACAAAGTCCTTTGTTTATTTTGGCTTACCGATGTAATTCTTGATGGTAAAATTTTACCTGTGTCAGATATGTATTTTCGTAGAAGTCTTAAATTTTTATAATCAATTTCAGGAGAATCTTTATTTGATAAAGGACAGCTTCTTTTAAATCTTATTTCAGGTTTTTTAAACAGGCTAAGTTTGTTTGGTCCTCCAAATTTATCACCTCTTTTTTTCTTTTTATCTCTTCTCATTAAATTTTTTATTCTCCTCAAAATAATTTTTTTTTAGGTCAAGTTTCTTACATTTTACTGTAAGATAGCGTATTACTTTATTTTCGATTGAAAGTTTTTTTTCAATATCCTTAACAACCTCGCTATTAGCTTCAAATTTAAAATGAACAAATATACCTTTTCTATTTTTGCTTATTTTATGTGAGAGATTTAACACCCCCCATTTTTCAGTTTTGAGCAATTTACCTGATTTTTTTATTATTTCTGAACATTCGTTAATAATGTTGTTAACATCTTTATCAGAGACGTCTTGTTTTCCAACAAATGTATGTTCATAAAAACTCATTTTTGATTAAGTTGCGTCTTATACTATTTAAATTTTGTTTAGACAATAGTAATAATAGGAATTAACCAATAAAATTAAAATGAAAGCACTATTATTTCCTGGTCAGGGGTCACAATTTGTAGGGATGGGAAGGGATCTTTTTAAAAATTATAATTTAGTTAAAAAAATTTTCAAACAAGCAGACGAGAAACTGAATTTTAAACTTTCTCAAATAATCTTAGAAGGTCCCGAGAACGAACTTAAATTAACTCAAAATACACAACCAGCCATTTTAACAATCAGTTATTCTATTTTTAAATTAATCAAAGAGGAATTTAATATTGATGCAAATAAAGATGTTAAGTTTTTTGCAGGGCACTCTTTAGGAGAATATAGCGCTCTTGTTTGTTCTAACTCATTAAATTTTTTAGATGCATTGTATCTTTTGCATGAGAGAGGTAAGTCTATGCAGGAAGCGGTCCCAGAAGGAACTGGCTCCATGCTAGCAGCAATGGGAATAAAACTTGATGAATTAGAAAAACTTGTTCAAAAGCTAACCAATGATTTTGGTGTATGTGAGGTTGCAAATGATAATTCAGAAGGTCAAATTATTTTAAGTGGACACGTCAAAGCCATAAATGAAATGAATAAGATTTTAAAAAATATGAAAAAAAGATCAATTTTTTTACCAGTAAGTGCTCCATTTCATTGCTCATTAATGAAACCTGCGGCAGAAAAAATGGAGTCAAAAATAAAAAATACATCTTTTAAAAAACCTGAAATAAGTTTAGTTACTAATGTTACGGCCAAAGAAACAGTCAACTCTGACGAAATTAAAAATCTTTTGGTTAAACAGATTGTTTCAAGAGTAAGGTGGAGAGAAAGTGTATTATATATGATACAGAATGGAGTAAATGAATTTATTGAAATTGGACCTGGAAAAGTGCTATCTGGACTTATTAAAAGAATAAATGACAAAGTTTTGTCTAAAAGTATAAATACAATTGAGGAAATTAAAAATTTTAAATGATTGATTTTAAAAACAAAAAAATTTTGATAACAGGTGCTACCGGAGGAATTGGTAAAGCACTTGTAAAAAAATTTGTTTCACTTGGAGGAACCGTTCTTGGCACAGGAACAAAATCCGAAAAGTTAGATTCGCTAAAAAAAGATCATCCAACTATTAAAATCAAAAAGTTTAATATATCTGAACATTTAGCAATTGAAGAATTTATTGATGAGTCAGCATCGGAACTAGGAGGGTTAGATATTTTGGTTAACAATGCAGGAGTTAATTTTGACAACCTATCTTTAAGAATGAAAGATGAGGAATGGAAAAAAGTAATTGATATAAATTTAACATCTACTTTCTTATTATCTAAGTATGCTATTAAAAGTATGTTAAAAAATAAATTTGGAAGAATAATAAATATTACATCGATAGTAGGTCATACGGGAAATCTTGGTCAGGCAAATTATTCAGCTTCTAAAGCAGGTATAGTTGGAATGTCAAAAAGCTTAGCTATTGAATATGCAAAAAAAAATATAACAATCAACTGTGTTTCTCCTGGATTTATAGTATCAGACATGACCATGAATATAGCAGAAAAGGTTAAATTATTTTTAACCTCAAGGATTCCTATGGGAAAACTTGGCACAGGAGAAGATGTTTCAAATTGTGTTGCCTTTTTGTCTTCTGATTCTGCATCATACATTACTGGAGAAACAATCCATGTTAATGGCGGAATGTATATGTCTTGACAAAGAAATAAAATTCTTTAATAACGATTTTAAAACATTCTTAAGGAAATATTAAATGACAAAAAATGTAAATGCTACAGTTAAAAAAATCGTTGCTGATCACCTAGGCGTTGATGAACAGAAGGTTACTGACGAAGCTAGCTTTATTGACGATCTGGGAGCAGACAGCCTTGATACTGTTGAGCTAGTTATGGCTTTCGAAGAAGAATTTGGATCAGAGATTTCAGACAGTGAAGCAGAGAAGATTTTGACTGTAGGAGACGCTATAAAATTTATTGAGAGCAAAAGTAACTAAGAGTTATTTTTTTAGTTAATGCAGAATAGTAGGAAGCCTCTCATGCTCGTTTTTTCTTCACCTTCAGGTGCTGGGAAGACAACTCTAACGAAAAAAATTCAAGATTCCTATAACACGTTTAAAGTTTCCGTTTCACATACAACAAGAAAAGCTCGTCCTAACGAAGTAGACGGAGTAGATTACCACTTTGTAAGCAAAGAACAGTTTCAAAAATTGATAGATAAAAATGCTTTTTATGAATACGCAAAAATTTTTGATAACTATTACGGAACATCAAAATCTTCAATAAACAAAATTACAGGTAATGGACACAATGTTTTATTTGATATTGATTGGCAGGGCGCAGAACAGCTTAGTAAGCACAAAGAACTAAATTTATTAAAAATTTTTATACTTCCTCCCAGTATAGAAGAGCTCGAAAAAAGACTTCTTTCTCGAAATCAAGACGACAAAAGTGCAATTAAGAGCAGACTTAGTGCCTATTCTAAAGATGTAGCTCACTCCAAGAATTACGATCACGTTTTAGTTAACGACAAGGTAGAAGACTGTTTTAACAAAATAAAAAAAATAATTTCTGATTATTTAAAAGATAAAAATTAATTTTTTTTGTTCTTTTCATAGAACTCCGTAAGCTTATAGTACGTTTCGCAAGATAATTCCGAAGGCCTTGATGTTAGATCTATCTTCAATTTTTTTGCTAATTCCAAGTGATTTTTGAACAGTTTAGCAAAAACTTTGTTTATCATTTTTCTTTTTTTTGAAAAAAAAGTTGTAGTAATTTTCTCTAGATTTTCAATTTTAGATATTTCAAAATTTTTTCTTTCTTTAGGTTTAAAAACAATTATTTTTGAGTCTACTTTAGGAGTAGGAAAAAAACA
>MDTG01340232.1_pt1 | contig 13229 bp, 10 predicted proteins | sample 811421 | NCBI WGS metagenome assembly MDTG01 (sample SAMN05326645, study PRJNA326480) | marine metagenome | isolation source: seawater | place: Pacific Ocean: South East | collected 2011
CCCATAGAAACACTTTCAAAACATTACTCTGTATACTTGATTTGTAATACAGAAAATAATGATGATATCGTAATCAATCATCCAAATATAAATAAGATTTTTTCAATAAAAATTTTTAGAAAAATAGCTCCTTTTAGTGATTTAGTTTCATTAATTCAAATTTGTAAAATTATAAGAAAAGAGAAGTTTGATGTAATTCATACGCTTACCCCTAAGGCAAGTCTTATAGGAATTATAGCTTCATACCTTATGAATGTTCCAAACAGGTTTCACACTTTTACTGGTCAAGTTTGGATTTCAAAAAAAGGATTTTTGAGGTCTTTATTAATAACTCTTGATCGACTAGTAATAAGACTTTCGACACAAATTATTGTAGATGGCAATTCACAAAGGGAATTTTTAATTGAACAAAATCTATTAAAGGAGGAAAACGCTACTGTATTTAACAATATCTCAACATGTGGTATTAATTTAAAAAAATTTAAACCCGATTCTAAAATTCGAAAAAAAGAAAGATTGAAGTATAAAATCAATGACTCAGCAACCGTATTTCTCTATCTCGGAAGAATTAATACAGATAAAGGAATTAAAGAATTAATTGATTCCTATTTATTGCTTAACCGGCAGGATTGTTTTCTGTTTTTAGTGGGGCCTATTGAAATAGATTTTCAAAAACAGATGATAAAGAAAGATAGATTTAATAGAATTATTTATATACCCTATACAGACACCCCGCAAGAAATCCTCCAGCTATGTGATGTGTTTTGTTTTCCAAGTCATCGGGAGGGTTTTGGGTATTCAATTATTGAGGCTTCAGCACTTGAAAAACCTGTAATTTGTAGTGATATTTATGGGCTTAAATATACTTGTATTGATATGAAAACGGGGCTGAAACACAAAGTTAAATCAACACAGAGTCTTTTAGAAAAAATGAAATTTGCTTTAGCCGAACCTAAGACTATGAAGCAAATGGGTAAAAAGGGTCGTATTTATGTAAGTGAAAAATTTTCAGAAGAAAAAGTGCTCGAAAAATGGGAAGAGTTCTACGCTAGGCTTCTATAAGTTTATTTTAGTTTGAATTTTAAGCCCTCTTTTATCCCATCAAAATAGTTAAAAATATATTTCACTTTTTTATATTTTAATCCCTTTAATAATGCATAAAAAAATAAGCCTAATAGAAGAAAAAGTAAATCAACCCCAAATTGGGATTCTTTTTTATATTTTTTAAATATCTTAATTATTTCAATATTATCGTTTTTAACTTTTATTAATTCTGATTCTCTATTTGTTTTAGAATGATAGTGATACAGTCTTGCTTTGGGAATTAGATACATAGAATTTGGATAATTTAATTCTAAACGAATTGAGTGTTCTTTATCTTCATAAGCGTGAAATCTATTTTTTTCATCAAAAGGTACTTTTTCAAAAATTTCTTTTCTGTAAAAAGTTAGTCCCCCACTGAGTGTATTTAGTCTCTTAGTTAATCGCTGTTCTCCATTTTTATCAATTAGTTGATAAAAAACTTCCCTTCTATTGTCTTTGTAAATTCCAAAATGTGTAAGTCGAAAAATAATTCTTCTAAAAAGTGATTCCCTAGGTGAATTAAGAATCAAGCCGTTTGCAGCTGAAATTTTGGGATTGTCTAAAAAAGCTTTATACATTTCTTTAAAACAATCCTCTTTCAAGACAATATCATCATCAAAAAATGAAATAATTGAACAGATGTTATAAGGAATAGCAGCTGCCTTTGCCTGAACTAAGCCATTAATACTTTCATTATGTAAATAGTCAAGTTTTATTCCTAATTCAAGCGTCTTTATTTTAACCTCTTTATTTATTGTATTGCTAGGTTCACTCTGATCAACAATAATTAATTGATCCGGCAAAAAAATTTGCTTCCATAAAGAATTAAGGAAATTTCTCAACTCTTCAGGTCTGTTTTTTGTAGGAACAACAACAGCTAATTTCATAAGGTGAAATTATTTGATTTTAATTAATCTAAAACTTTAAGTGCTTCTTTATAATTTAATGGACTAAAAAATTGAGCAACAAAATCAATTAATTTTTTTTGCCTTATTATTAGATCCTTATGGGGTATTTTATCAAGAATTCGAATGTCTTGAATAGATTTTAAATTTATTTTTTCTTTTTGAATATCAAATAAAGGATCTATTGAAATTTCATTTGGCTTTTCTAAATAAAGTGGAATTAAACCATATTGAATTGCTTTAATAATACTAGTAGAGCCTCTATAAATAGCAAAATGTGCGCGTTTTAGATCTTCTTCAAAAGAAAGGTTTGACAGCTCAACATTGACTGGAGGTTTAATAAGCTCTGGGATAGCTTTTAGAACACTTTTTACTTTTGTGATTGGATGAAAACGAATTATAAAATGCGCATGATTAAATTCTTTTGAAAGTTGAACAATAAATCTTGCTAAAGGAATGAATTCAACTAAATCACCCTCTGACAACATTAGAAATGAATTTCTTTCTTTTGCCTCTACAGCCAATTGGTCTGTTTTAAATTCAATTGATCTATTACTGCCAAAACACAATAAACGGTTTGATGGTAAATAATCTATATTAACGAATTGTTGCCTTCCATGTTCTCCTGAAAACAGTATAAAGTTAGGTTCAAAACTCTGAGCTAATTTTCTTTTAATAGCGTGCTGTTTTCTAAAAATCAATGCATGTTGATAACCAATACATTCAATAGAAGGGTCGATTTCTCTAGACATGGAAAAAATTAATCTTTCCCATGAGTGTCCTTCATAAGTTGTAAAGATTCTTTTTACATTATTATTTTTAATATACTTTTGAACTAAAATAGCTAACCGATAATTTGAGTGAGTTGCAGAAGAGAGAGATCCAATTGCCGCTTGAAATTTTACTCTTTTTTGTAATTTAGAAGTAGATTTAGACTTTAAAATGCGTATTGCTTCACGCAACATCAAGCATCTAATTTTTATTTCTTGAAAAATTGAAAGATACTTTGGTAATGCAATAGAAGCTATAGGGCTATTTTTCCATCTTTGTTGAATTTTACTTGAACTTTTAGAAGTATAATTAATGTAAAGTTGTAGGCTAGATCCCTTTCTTTCTTGCATTTTTTGGGGTAAATCAAAAAAATAAAAATCACTTTTGTGTTCTATAAAAGAATCATTTAAAAAATGTGATATAAAAATATGGTCAAAAACTCCTTCATTTTTAATTACATTATCTCGCAGAAAATAATGTCTCCAGATTGCATCTAACAGCTTTGCACTTCCAATGATTAAATACTTAAATAATAACTTTATCGACTGAATAAAAAAGGCTAAACTACTTTTATAAAAAATAATACTATAATCATTTAAAAAAACAGGATGTTCCCTAATAACATTTAACCATGCATTGGCATTTCTTTCAAATGATAATTCATTTTTTTTTAGTAGTCTATCACAAGCATTACACAACTTATTGTACTGTGCTTCTGTAATATTAACCCCCATTATAAATTAAATAAATAGAGCTTTCAATTCTATAATCTCCGATATTGAATCTATTTTAAAAATTGGATTTTTATCCAAAGTTCCATACCCATAACTCGCATATATAAAATTGAAATTACAGTTTTCCGCAAATTTAAAATCACTATTCATATCCCCTACATAAAAAATTTTCTTGTTTTTAAATTTTTGACGCACTAGTTTACCAGATTCATTATGGGGCTTACCATAAGTAACATCATCTGCACAAATTAAAAGCTCAACTTTAATATCAAACATTTTTAGAAGATGTAATGTGTTTTCTCTAGGTTTACTAGTTACAATAAAAGTGGAAATATTGTTTCCTTTTAACTTTATTAATGTTTCTTGAACAAGTGGATAAAGTTTAATTTCACTTTGATATTTCTTTGTTAATTCAAAGTAATCTATGTTAATTCTTTTGTGAAATGATTTTTTTACCCCTATATTTTTTAATATTTCATTAAACTTTAATCCAATGTTTTCTTTATAGCTGTGAAAAGGAATATTAAGGTTATTTTTTTTACAAACCTCTTTCCAACTTTTCTCCATTACAGCCAGAGAATTTACAATTACGCCATCAAAATCAAACCCCAGAGCAAAATTATTTAATTTCATTTTGGTAAAGTTTCAATATAGGGTCGTATTCCATTTCTGTTCTCACATATTTTAAATCTTCATAGGTGTCAACTGCTTTTGTTTCACCTTCCAATTCAAAAGTTTGAATATTCATCCCATTTTCAATTGCTCTTAATAGTTCTATACCTTCCATTTTTTCATATTTTGAGGGCTTCTTCGAACAAAATTCAATTATACTTTTTTGTGTAAAAGCAATTATACTAAGATGTTTTTTTAAAGGTTCATTTTTGTGAAAAAAATTAGGAATATCACTTCTTGACATGTAGAGAATTTTATTTTCTACTGTTGATAGTATTTTGACAATATTAGGGTTATTTATTTCTTCACAATTTAAATATGGTACCATTATTTCACAGTCTTTATTGATAAATTCTTTAATTAAAGTGTCAATGTGATCTGGATTAACCATCGGCTCGTCTCCTTGAATATCAATTACTATATCATTTGAATTCAAGTCTAACTTTTTAGTTGCTTCGGCACATCGTTCAGTTCCATTTCTGTGATTTTTACTAGTCATAAGGTAATTAATCCCTAATGATTTTGAAATTTCTTTAATTTCATTAGAATCAGTACAAATATAAACCTCATTTAAATCGCTCAGCTTTGAACGAAAATAAACATGAGCGAACATCGGAAGGCCTTTAATTACCTTTAAAGGTTTGTTAGGTAATCTTGAACTATGAAGACGACAAGGGATTAATCCTACTTTTCTCATTGATTTCTATTTATCCATGAAACACATCAAAAGATGATTCCATATGTTTAAATACTATTGGTCTAGCTAAAGGTAATTTACTTTTAACAATTATTTTTGAGTTATCATTTGATTTATATATAGGTTTTATAAACTTTTCAAATCCTCCTGGGTAAATTATTTGTTTGGTTTCAATAATGGATTTTTCTTTTTTTTCAAAAACTGTAACATGTTGAATCTTTCTTGAATTATTTACAAAAAATAGTTCATATAATTTATCGTGATCCATTTGATGTTGAAGATGATATTCTTTATTTAAATAACTTATCTCTCCCAAAAGAAATTGATTTTTATTTTCATCTAGAGCGATAGAGTCCATATTTCCATGAACAAAACTTTTTATATTTCCTTTATGTGGATTAATGTAACCTACGTATCCTCTTTCTGCTAAAAAAGAATTATAATTTTCATATAAGTCAGGTACTTCGTGATGAAAAATAGCAAATAAACCGTCATGAAAGATGCCCAAACTTTTCGCAATTGAACTAATATTTAATGTATTCTTCATATTAGTCATCTTATCAACTTTCTTAAAACCAATAGATTCCCCATTTCTATTAAAAAAAAAAATAGTTGCTAAGTTGTTAGTAATATTAGATTGTTGAGGACTCAAAATATGATCTGTTTTTAACAATTCAAAGTGAGTTTCCCAATCATTTTCAATCCTATTTATAAACAGATCACTTATTACAGCTTTTCTTGAAGGCGTCTTTGTAATAGCTACTTTTTTAGAAAATAAAAGCTCTATTAATTGGGCTGGGATATTATTTTTTATGATTTTCTTAAGTCTCTCTCGCATTATTTAAGTCTTTTTTAAAATACTAAACCATTTTTTTTTTATTTCTCTTTGAACCTTAAATCGTTCCCCATGAACTACAAAACTAGCTGGTGGATGGGTGTGTTCTAGTGAAAGCATCATTTCATTTTTACTAATTCCAAAACCAAATGGAATTCCAGCCATATCTCTACATAAAAAAACAGGAAGTTCATTCGAATTGAAATCGTATTTATTTAAGGGAATTACATTAGTAGTATTATTTTGTATTTTAACTTTATCTATCAGTTTTTTAGATCCGGAATCAAAAATTTCTAATTCAGCTGATCTGGGTAATGGAGAATTTTCAATATTGAAAAATAAAAGATAATTTTTTACTTCGTTTAACTGGATAAATGGATGAAACGTTAATAAAGTTGCACTAGGAGGAAATGGGTTTATTTCACCCTGGTAACTAGTTTGTGCTTTCCCTAATTTAAATCCAACAGTAGAGCGCCACTCTGGTAGTTTAGTGTATTTAAATTCGTGTTCTGGTAAGACTTTTATTTTTTTTTCTAGAGGTGTTTTTCTAAATTGAAGAAGAATTAAAGAAGAATTTCCACTTTTAGTTAATTGGCTTAACTCATTAAAATAATATGTTTTTGATTCCCCTAATTCAAAATCATCAAGTTGTTGAGTTTGCCAATTACTCCCATCAGAGTATATAGCCCATAAAGATTTTTTAGAATTTAAGCCTAATTCCCATTGATTAGGAGGAAAATTATGTACGGTGCAAAAACCCTTTGTATTAATTACTGATGATAGAGGGAAAAAAGCCATAATTATTTAATGTTTTTCTTCCAAATTTGATTTGAAAATTTATCAGTTAAAGAGTTAATGTGAATTTTTTTCTCTCTGTAAAAATCAAGTTCAAAAAGTATCTTCTCAACATTCTCTTTTTGTTCATGAAAATCATCATTAACTTCAATGAGGATTTCTTTAACATTTTTTAATACATTTTTAGCCCCTTGTAATATAATATGCTCTAATCCATCAACATCAATTTTTATATAGTCTGCATTAGTTACTCCCAATAAATCAGAAAGGGTGTCAAGATTAAAACCTAATGTTTTGTATGTGAATTCAGGCTTCATCTCTTTTCCACTTTTATCATAAGATTTGTCAAAACTTGACAGAGCTCCTCCCCATTCTGTAGTTGATAAATTAAAATTATTAATCCCAATTGAGCTATTTAATGCTAATGGGATAATATTTATTTTTTGATTTAAATTATTATAAAAAATATTACGAGCTAAAAATTCTAAATTAAAAAAAGATGGTTCAAATGCATACACATTTGCATTTTTAGTTTCAGCGGCATAAATTGAATACAATCCTATATTTGCACCAATATCAAAAAAAATAGATTCTTTTTTAAATCCATCAATCCATTGAATAGTTTCAGGCTCTTTAGAAAAAAAAGTTTTATGTCGATAGCGCATCAAGAAATTAGATGTTGCCAAATAAAGTGGTTTATTTTTTATTGTAACCTTTCTTTTTTCCTCAACTTTAAATTTTAAAATTGAATCACCGATATAAACTGTTAATCTGTTATTCAATAATAGGTGAAATAACCAACTAATAAATTTTATTCCTACTTTGATTTGTGATTTCATTATCTGTATTAATTTATAGTCTATTTGATTATAATGGCCTTTTCTTAATATAATCAAAAGTAAAAAAGGTAATTAAATTGAAACTAGAAAACTTAATAAAATAAAATAATTTCTATCCTTAATTTAAATAACGGTTTATCTTTATTTGATATAGGTGCTGCAGGACAAATTATGCCTAGGTGGCTGAGAATTGAGTCTTTTTTACACTACCATGGCTTTGAACCTGACGATAGGTCAAGGTCTGAATTACTAAGAAAAAAAATGGGTGTATTTCTTATACAATTTATGACAAAATAGTTTCTAATAGTGATAATGATTCTATTTTATACTTGTGTAGAACCCCAACGAATTCTTCAACATTATCTCCTAATAATAAGTTTATTTCTTCTTTTTCAGATAGCACAAGGTTTGATGTTACTGGAACAACTAAGCTTCCAACAACTAAAATTGATAATTTAAAAATTAATAATATAGATTTTATTAAACTTGATATTCAAAGGGGGTGAGTTAAACGCATTAAAAGGCGCTAAAAATTCATTAAGCAAAGTATTAGGATTAGAGATTGAAATCGAATTTCAAGAAATTTATAAAAATAAACCTTTGTATTGTGATATAAATTCATTTATGAATGAAAATGATTTTACTTTTATAGACTTCCCAAGATTAGTCCGTTGGGACAGAGACAATGTTTACCAAACTGTTGGACAATGTGTTTGGGGAAATAGTCTCTTCATGCGAACTCCAGAATATATAATTGAAAATATTACCGATATTGAAACAATAAAACGTTATTTAACTATTTGTTTAATTTATCATCGATATGATTATATAAATCAAATAAAAATTCATTTTGAAAATGAAATAGGATCTAAGTTTTTTAAAAAAACTGCACTTTTAAGAAAACGATTCTTATTTAGTCAATTACTTAAAAGAAGAGTTAATAATTTTTTAAACCTTTTTCAATTTTTTGACGAAGAGATTCACACCCTACATTAGAATTATTTGAAAGTTTCAATAAGTAAGTTTTAAGTTTATTTTATAATATACTCCGATTAATAAATATCCTACTATTAATAATGTTTTAATCAATAATAAATAAATATAATCTAATGAAATTGCATTGAGATAAAAGATTATCAAAATACTTAAAAACAAATGGAATATTATTAAAAATAATTGTGTGTAGTCCCAATTGATAGGAGTGAATTTTTGAGAATAATAAAAAGAAATTCCTCCCGAAATAATTCCTGAAATAAATGTTGCAACAGCAGCTCCTTCTATTCCATAATTAGAAATTAGCATTAAATTTAAAGTGATATTTAAGAAAATATTTATTAGTGTAATAGCTGAAATTAAATATGTTTTTTTTGCAAAAAGTAATTGAGGAATTTTACCAAAAAAATATGTGGCATATAATAAGCATAAAATCATTGTTACTCGAACCCCAGAATTATATTCTATGGGTAAAAAAACGATATATATTTCTTGGGTGAATAAACATATCAAAAATGCAAATCCAGTTGTTGCATAGAAAAAGGGAGTTAAGTAATCTGCAAGAGAACTTTCTTGTTTGTTTTCATTGAACATTTTAGAGTAAATTGTGGGGCCAAAAACATTTTCAAGTGAAGTTTGAAGTAAAAAAACTACGTTCCCGATCCTTTGGGCTACTTCATAGACTCCTACACCAGAAATAGTGTTTAAAATTCCTAATAAATATTTATCAAACTTTGTATTAATTACTCCGAAGAAAATCCTTGGGGTTAAAGGTAAACTAAGTCTTATTGAAGGAAATAAATTAATAAACTGGAGATTATTTTTTTTCAGACGAGAAAAAAGGATAAATGAGGCCCATATAACATTAATAATAGAAACTAAAACAATCCCATAAAACAAAGACACAATCCTTAGATCATATAGAAAAATTAATATTACCGTAAAGATATTAGAGCCTATTGACTCAATGTATTTTAATTTTATATAATTTTTAAATTCTTTATTTTGTTTGAAAAACAATAGAAAATAGTCCTGTATTGATTTTAAGAAAAGAGCAAGCATCCCCATTGAAATTAATTTATGATCTAAACTCTCGAGGTTTAAAAGTCTAAGAATATTTTCGACTAAAAAAAAAGATATTCCCCAAATAATAAAAAGTACACAGCATACAAAAAATACTATTGAAAAAAGATAATTAATCTTTTCATACTCAAGTTTGTATTCATGAAAATTTCTCTCAAAAATTACGGATAACCCCATATTTCCAATGCCAGAAAAAATTGAAATGATGACTATTGAAAGTCCATATGCTCCATATTCCTCGGGTGAAAACTTTTTTGTATAAATTGGAAGCATTAAAAAAGGGATGGCTCCAACCAAAGACTGAGAGGTCAAAAATCTAAATGCTATGTTATTAAACATAACTAGTTTTCTAATAGTTTCATTACCTCAGATTTAATTTTATGTATCCCCCTATTTTGCTCATTGCTAAGGAAATAAGCTTTAATTTGTCCCCAATCTCCAAGATCGCTTGGAAGGCCTTTTTCTATATTTTTTCTATGAATATCGATTTCATATAATGCATGAGAAATATTTTTGAAAACAATATTTGCTGATTCATATACAGGGTCATGTATGGTTTTATAGTTTATCTTATTTAAAAGTATACATCTTCTTCCTGCACTTGCTGCTTCTAATGATGCAGTTCCACCTACCTTCAAATTGATGCAAATATCAGACACCATTGCAACTTGCAAAGGATAAACTTCATTCCTATAAGCACCAGCTAAAACATTAATGAATCGCCCTGTTTTAAGGGCTTTTGAAATTATTTCATTTCCTTTAAAAATTTTTTCAATCGAAAAGTCAATAAATTGTGATTTGAATAGAACTGCAAGGGTTGAGTCTTGCAAAACTTTCTTTGCTAGTAGAATGACATGAGTTTTATATCCCTCTTCATTAATACAACCCCATTTATTGAATTGAATTGACTCATCAAAATATGCTATTGTAAAATTTACTCCTTTTAATTGCAATTCATTTTTTAATGATTTTACCCTTTTCGTTAGTCTCGGCTCAACTCCTTCAAGTAAATAGCCCATAGACTTTATCTTTATGGGTCCTAATTTACCAATTGAAAATAATTTCTTGTAAGCATTAGAAAATGAAAGAAATATATCAGAAGAAGGTATCATCTGTGGAGAATAATAACCAATATTTGAGTATTGGTAGCCTAAAACTTTTATTTGAATTTTTTTTGCCAACAATTGAATCGCATCACTATAAATCAAATATGGCTCTTTAATAACGTAAACTTTAGTGTTAAGTAGTAAACATATCGAAGCTAAGTCTAACGCTTTATACATTAAAAAGATGCTTTTTATTATAAAAATTGCTTGATCATTTCGAATTCCTTGTAAAGACTTAAAAAGTGTTTTAATCTCTTTTTTAAATGTTTTTAAATTAGGGTTATTTCTATTTTGTCTAATTGCATGGTTGAAAATTGAATTGTTATATAAATAAATATTTTTATGGTTTAATTCATCAATATCATCAACTATTTTAGAGGAAGCATTCCTCAATGATATATTGTGAAAAGGATATTTTTGCTTTTCATTAAAATCTAACCAATGAAGGTGACCCCTTAGAGATTGATCTTTCCGAATACTTTCTTCCTGAACAGTTAAAACTCCTTTAGAAAATTTATTGGAGTGAGGAATTTTATTGTACTTACTCCTAGTAGAAAATTTTTGAATTATTCTAAGGGACAATTCTTTAAAAAACAATTTGATAATCTCTTTTAAATAGTTGAATTTCTTATTATAAAAAATAATATTTGTTTTGGGGTACAATTTTTTTATTTCCTCAGAAAAACAAAAAGGGGCCTTAATGATGAATCCTGCATCATGTTTTGAATTTGACAAAGCCTTGAATGTATTAATTTTTAAAATCCAATCAAATAATGTTACTTGAATGTATTTTGAAATATGAAGCTGCAGGGTATTATTCCCATACAATTTATTTATCCTTTTAAGGGCTGGATTAAGTTCTATAACTGTAGTAGATAGTTTTATAGCTAAATCATTAGTCATTTTTAACGATTTGATATGAACTACCTCTTTATCTTCTTTATCCCTTAAATCTCCAGCAAAAAAATCAACTAAAAAAACAGATTTACCAAATAATTTAAGTATGATGAACTTTAAAGAATCTCCTACATTGCTTTTGTCCAATACATATATATTCTTTGACTTTACTTTGATTAATGTAAATAATATTCTCCAGGTTACTAAGTCAACATATATATCCTTCAAGCTTTTATTCTTCAATTTAAATGACCTAGGATAAGAAGATTCCCTAAGTTTAAAATATCGGCTAACTCCTGGCCCTTAACACTTTGTCCCGACACATATTTATTTACTGTATTTTTAATATAGTCGATATCAAAATAGTCACTATCAAAATGATTCAAATAGTCTTCATCAATAAAAACTTTTCTAAAAAGAGAAGTAAATGAAGAAGCATTAACAATCTCATCAGAATGCGAGAAAGACGGGTTTACATCATATAAATAAGAATGGGGCCCTGTTTGATAATGCATAGGATAGTCAATCTTATGAGTCAACATCCATTTTAAGGGGTATTTAGTGTTATTTATGTCTAATCCTCTACCCCAACTTTCTGGCATTTGTGATAAAAAATCAATTAATGCTTTATCCAAAAATGGAAGTCTACATTTCAAACCAAAGGCATCACATGTATATTCTAAAGTTGCTACCGTTCCTCCTTGCCAATGAAAAGAATTATATAAATGCAGATAATGAGAATAAAGGTTCTTCTCATTAACTTTCCCTTCAAAACCTTTTATATATACTTGATTTCCATTTCTTAAAAATTCCTCTCTCCCTTTGGCAGTAAGGATTTTACAGTTGTCTTTAGAGTATAGTGGAATTCTTCCTCCACTTAAGAAAAATGTTTCTAGAAATTGGGATATAATTTCAGTTTTGACTTCTTTAAGTTTATCAAATATTGTCTCAGTGTGATACTCCATAAATATTTTCCATACAGGGTCTTGTTCATGTTTCCCCTCTATTAGCTGGTTTAAAAAAGTTGGTCCAAACAAATATGAAGCCATTTTATCACTGTATTCACGAAAAGCATGTGAAGCAGGATGATATATAGAGAAATATTGACTAAATCCAAAATTATGAGCCCCGTCACTAATTTCACCTGCAAAAACTGCTGCTCCTGATTTTGCTATTTTAGCTGTTTCCTTGGCTAAAATCCAGTGATTAAATCCTGTTAAATTAGAAAACTCCATAGCTCTTAATGTATTTGAGGAGTCGTCTAACATTTCATCTAACCCTTTAGTATAATCAAATTCAACAACATGTAATTTTACCCCATAATAGTCAGCCATTTTTTTAGCTCGATCTAATTCAAACTGGTTAATAACATCACTCCTATTGGAATACCTCATTCTTCCAATTACGCAAACAATTTTACTCTTATCAAATAAATGACATAAAGTTGCTAAAATTGAAGTTGAGTCCCAACCCGAGGATAAATAAACAATGTTTTGTGTTTCAGATGCTCGTGCCCTTACGGCCTCTATAAATAATTCAGCGTATTGATCTAGTTTTTTAGCATCATCTTTTGGAAAAACATTTTTAGAAATAAATTCATTAGATTCAATTAATAGCTTTTGATCTTTAATCAATAGTATTTCTCCAATTCCTAGTCTTTTTAATTTTTTTCTTAATGTGTGCTTTTTTAATGGTCTACTACCATAAATAGTTAAAAGTTGTGCTAATGCATTTTGATCAATATTTCCTAAATCGACATTGGGTGGTATCATTTCTTTACTTGAAGTAATATAATAATTAGATTTTTCATCTTTACACC
>MDTG01107118.1_pt1 | contig 13227 bp, 8 predicted proteins | sample 811421 | NCBI WGS metagenome assembly MDTG01 (sample SAMN05326645, study PRJNA326480) | marine metagenome | isolation source: seawater | place: Pacific Ocean: South East | collected 2011
CATTACAGTGATCTAAACCCGGGTGTAGTGCGTAACCGTTTTATCGAGATAGCATGAGCCATTCCCCTGCCGTGCGACCCAGACAAAACTGCGACCTTCATTTCCTCCCCCATTATCCGACAGTCGCAGTATTCATTTCTCATTATTAAAAACTTTAAGAGTGCAGATGAAAAATCCAGATGACGACAGTACAGATGAACTAAAAGATGAAGACTTCGATGGTAGTCTAGGCGGCGAGCCAAGCGACTTAAGGGGTCTTGGATTTGCATTTCTCGTTATTGTTTTAATGCTAGCCGCGCCGGCCATATTGATGCGGTTTTTTTTCCCAATTTAAGAACAATGATTTGATATGCATCTTCTTGTAAACTGAATGACTGGTAGACTATTCTAGTTTTATCTAAGCCATTGGTAACTTAGGATACCAATTTATGTAGTGTTAATACGGCCAAAACTTTCCAATTTTCCCTTTTTTATAACACACGGCCTCTTATATATTACCATTTCAAGGTCGTTTTTTTCTTGTGGATGGAGAACTTGGAAAATGTACGGTAGGAGGGCTTATTTTCTAAATTTTTCCAAAGCACCAGAAAATGATGACGCCAAGTTTTTGTCGGTTCTTTTTCAATATGTGTAATCTATTCGATTACTTGGCCTATAATATTATCCTCTAAGGAAGTTTTTTTAGATTAGACGTAGAGCAAGAAATTTTTACGCTTGGAAAATTGGTGTGTTGAGATAAATAAAGGTTAAAGTGTTGCGTCTATAAAAAGAAAGACCTTTAGGATTAAAATGATCAGTAGCATTAAGCGTATTTTTAGTAATAAGTTACTAGTGGGTGTCGGATCTGCAGCTATTTTATTCTTTACATTAAAGGGCGTAGCTTGGCTTTTCGTATTTTATTTCGGTCTTGATTATTTATTTGGCTTTTTTCAAAAAAATTGAGTTGCAGAAGCACTCGTTGATTTGGATTCGTAAATGACATCCTAAGTCTAGTCTTTTGCCTGTCGCGCTTAATGACAAGATTAATAAGATATTAAATGTCACAATAGCATACCATATTTGATTGAAAAATTGGATTATAAATTACGGGTCCAATAAGCAGCAATCTTTGCAGTACCAACTGATACGGATGATGATCTGATAAATTCTCTCGCTTTCGCTGCTTGTGTCTTTTCTGCGGCAAAAAACAAATAGCTCCCGTTGATCAAATCTATGCGTTCTTTTAATGTATTTAAAAGTTTGTGTTCGTCACGCATATCAACTGATACAATTTGAAACCTTTTATCTTCAGTAACTTTTTGCAAGTCTTCTGGATCGCGTAAGGCAATTGTTGCCCGCACTTCCGTATTAATTGAGACATTTTCGATTATTCTCATTATTGCTGGCATTGCTGTCTCATCGCCAAAAAGAAACATTCGTTCAGCTTTTGGCATCTTACTGCCACTTGGGCCGTTTATGGCGATTTCATCACTAGTTTTGATACCGTCTAACCATTTCGTAATACGACCACCTTCGTGCAAAGCAATATCCACATCAATCCAGTCAGCATCAACACTAATCCTTCGGACAGTAAAGACTGGTCTATGCCATTTAGAAATACCACCTGGCCAGTACGTTAATCCATTCGCGTCCAATGCGGGCCACTCTACCCCTTTAGGCCCGAACAAAAATCTGAAATGAAGTCCAGCATTATGTTTTTTGAAGTTAGTAAATTCGCCCCGTAACCTTAGCCTTGAGAAATTTTTAGAGATATTTGCGCAAGAAACCACTTCACAACGGGTTTGATTCAATGGGGTTGATGCGCGTGGAGGATCCCATTTTATAATTTCTGCCAAACCTAATTTTGAGATCCGGTCGGCATAGAGCTCCTTGAATAATTGAAGCTCCGGATTTGTTGGGGATGCGAAGCTAATCCGAGTAGAATTTTTATTACCTGTAAATGTTACTTTACCAAGAGGCGCCGTTATAATGATTGTTGAATTTATCCTTTCAACTTTAAAACCGTTACTCTCTGCAAGAGATGCCAATGGTTCACCTACCGCAGTAAGTCCAGCCTGGATTTCTGCGCAATGTGCCTCCAAGGTTAGGGCAACCGAAACAGGATTGGTGTATGCTTTAACACGCAGCATGAAGCTAGTAGAAAAGGCTTTCTGATAGGACTTATAGTGGCCAAAAATAAAAATCTCCCAGTTAATCGTCGGAAAGGCAACGCTGGGAAAACCTGGCATGTTCTCATAATCAAAGCTCGTTACTTAAATCAATATAAATATTTTGAAAAGTTTGTTTTGACTTTTTGCAACAGTTGTGGCCAACGTGGAAGACTGTGCCAGCTAACACACGCAAGCTTTTCTTCTTTAATGTTAGGTTACAAAGGTGGTGTTCATGAGTTATTGGTATGTAATGCACACGATTAGTTTACTTGTAGTTATCGCAATTTCATTTAGTGCGGGTTACTATACGCGACATTATCTTGGATATAAAAAGGCAAAGCCCATTTCTCAAGAAATTTAATTAATATCGGCGGCCAACGATAAGCTGTTTTTTTAATACATTATATTGTCCCCACCGCTATACGTTGGGGGACTAATGCATTTACATTGATAATCCTTTTTTTCAAAATAATGCCGAGGAAAGAGTTGCGAATACCTGTATACTCGCTTCCTTATGGTGTTTGTGGGATGAGATTGAAGCAATTATCAAATCCGACCTAACAGTTGAATCTGCAGATTTCATTGGTAAGTACCTACTTATCAAAGAAACTGCGCATGGCTTAGTATTGCTATGCGATTTGAAAATTTTTGAGACATTTATAAACTTCATTCATAAATCCGGTGTACAGGAAGCCTATAATTTGATGGGTGTAAGGTTAAAAGTTTAATCTAAGTCTTTGATGGAATGGTGATCACGATCAGACGTCATACATTTTAACTCCTGCCCAAATACCAAGTTGTGCTGATTTTATATCCTGGATAGTTAATTAACCCACCTAAAGTTCAATAATTTCAGCACATTTTATATAGTTTGCCACCTAAGCGTACTTAACAAAGAGTCAATTTTAGAGCACCAACCATCTCAGAAGAAACTGCGTTTTATCAAAGTTGAGGCAGACCATAACCAAATAACTTTCAATTGAATTTAAGGGCAGTAACAAAAATATATTTGCATTATTTATCGAGGATTAAACCTCTTCATACTTTTCAATCACATTTTTTTTACCGCAATGTGGACAAAATAAAGACTTTTGAGGCCGGTATCCATCAGTAGACGCGAATGACCACCACAATTTGCAGTAGTCACATGTAAAATGCCATAAGGTTTCTTTGCTGATTTTCATAAGTATAACTCACCTTCAAATGCCTTGCTTAATTCAGATCGTATCCCGAAGCATCATTTATAAATACTTGCCGTTTTTGTCGGCAATCCATCTGCAATGTCATCTGGAATGAAAAAGTCGCGCAAAAATTCTTCTGATGACTGCGAATACTGACTGAATTCCTTTTGACCTAGGTGTCTTAAAAAAACCTCATCAATAAAAAAATTTCCCGTGCAATCCGTCGGCTTTTGTGACAAAACTTTGTATGCTGCATCGGCCATGATCTCGGGACTACGGCTTTTTTTGGCAGTACTCTCCCCGCCGAGTATATTTCTCACAGCCGCAGTATCAATAGCTGTAAGCGGCCATAGAGAGTTAACACCAATTGAAAATTTTTTAAATTCTTTTGCATGCCCAAGCGTTAACATACTCATTCCCATTTTTGATATAGTGTATGCTACGTGTGGAGCAAACCACTTTTCCTGCAAATCTAAGGGCGGCGATAAAGTCAAGATGTGAGCATGGCTGCTTTTTTTCAGATACGGCAGACATAATTTCGTCATTAAAAATGTGCCTCTGGTGTTAACGTCCTGCATCAGATCGTATCTTTTCATATCGACAGTCTCTGTTGAGACTGGCGAAATCGCACTGGCATTATTTATACAAATATCTATACCGCCAAATTGGTTTACTGACTGATCAACAGCGTTCAAGACTTGTTCCTCAAAGCGGATATCGCACTCGATTGGAAGGCAATTAGCTCCTAATTCCTGAACTTCCTTGGCAGCGGTATATATTGTCCCTGGCAGTTTTGGGTGGGGGTGCACTGTTTTTGCAACAATTACGATATTAGCACCGTTTTGAGCGAGCTTTTTGGCTATGGACAACCCGATACCTCTGCTGCCTCCAGAAATCATAACAGTTTTATCTTTAAAACGCATTTTAATTGTCTCCATCGATAGAGTGTCCGCGCATCGCTTTCACTAATGTGATTAATCTATTATGCATCAAAAAACAGCCAAATTTTTTCGTGAAAACACCGAAACATATCTCATTTTTTTGCCTACGCATTAGCAATTCAGCTTGATTACAATATTTTTGTCTTTACTTGTTCAGTAAATCAATCTGACGCTAGTAATAATAAACCGCCTTTTTGTACTTGATTTGGAAAAACCGGTATAATAACAAATTTATTCCAAGTCGCACACAATAAGTTTTTTACTTATACTTTTGAATGTAATTATTGCTAAAAAAAATTTGAACCGCTTATCATCTTATCTTGACGTTCAATTTTCAAAAACAAGTATGGTCAAGGGATCTTAACCAACTTAGGAGAACAGATTTGATAAAAGCAGAGCGTGTAAATTTCATAATAAGCCGCTTAGAAGAAATTTATCCTACAACGCCAATTCCACTGAACCACGAAACTATTTATCAATTACTTGTAGCAGTATTACTGAGTGCTCAATGCACAGATGAACGGGTTAATTTGGTAACGCCTATTTTATTTTCTAAGGCCGATAATCCATATGATATGGCCCAATTAAAAGTGATGGATATTTTTGATGCTATAAAAAGTTGTGGGCTCGCCCCTAAAAAATCACAAGCAATTAAAAACCTATCCTGCATCTTGGTGAATCAGTACAATCAGCAAGTGCCGAGGAATTATGAAGATCTAGAAAAATTACCGGGCGTTGGGCATAAAACTGCCTCAGTCGTGATGTCCCAAGGCTTCGGTCATCCAGCTTTCCCCGTTGATACGCATATTCACCGTTTAGCTCAACGCTGGGGATTAACGAAAATTGGAAATAATGTAATCCAGACCGAGAAGGATTTAAAAAGAGCATTTCCAGAAAGATTATGGAATAAGCTGCACCTACAAATAATCTTTTATGGACGTCAGTTTTGTACTGCACGGGGATGTGATGGTAGGAAATGCGATATTTGTAAAACTTGCTATCCCAAAAGGCAAAAACCCTTGAAATTAAAATGATGGCAGGGCTGATCGCCAAAGCTATATTGTTCGATCATCCCCCGAGTCGCAAATAAGCAACGATAGACATGAGATTCTGCATCCAACCGTGGCAATTATGAAGGCGATGAAGATCCGCGAAGATCATAAACTTTCTACCATTTTTTCTACTGTAATTCTTGTTTTGCTTAACTTGCAGGAATGCTGAATTGGCCGATGTAACTGGCACAATAAAAATCTTAAATGTCAGACAATTTTACTGCTACGGATACACCTAAATTACGCGAGGCGAAAGCACTACTGACTTATCCCGAGTGGTCCTTTTGTTTTCTTTAATGACACAATTGGATTGTCAGCCGATGTTTATAGGTTTTTATGGTTTTTGGCAAAAAGCTAAACCTACAGTGTTTTGTTTATTCTCCTAAAAGGATAAACACCCTTTTGCATGTAAAATTTTCTAGTGCGTCAAGCTGACCTCTTAACTTTCAAGTAACTAACTTCTATCAGTTAAGTAGCCAGGTGCATTTCTATAGAAAGCACATACTCTCCGAGCATGAATTAAAAGTACAAACTTCAACGAGTTGCATTAGTTTTGAGTGCTGCTTTTTATTGTAAGGATGGAGGTACATTTCCATGCAAAATGAACTTCTTACTGAGATTAAAGATAAAATAACAATAATTGATAATAAAATTAATGTTTTGGTCGAAAGTGAAAGCGTGAAGGATAATCCAGGAGCTGTAGCGGTATTGGCGGAGGTAGCTTCCTCGCTTAATGTGACTGCCGTAGCCCTATCTCGTCACAAAGAAAAGCGTGCATTAAAGAAGATAACATGAGCTTTGTTCAGGGAAGTCGCAACCCAATATATTGCTCTAAAGGCAACAAGTTAGTCTTTATTTCCATAAGAAGACTGACTACCCAATGCCTTGGAGTAAATTGGACAGGTCCATTATTCAAAAGATAACGAGTGTTCTACCGATAATTTTAAGATCACTTTTCAGGATGCTGCAGATATTACAAGAAGCTACCATCATGAAATCCTTGCTAAGATAAATGAGAGTAAGGGGCTCATAGAGCTAGGCGTTTGATGCGTATTTTTGTCCAAATATCTAAAAATGTATGGACTTTACAATCCGTTCCTCGCAATTACTGCTGAACTAAAGTACTTTATAGAATAAATATGCCCCAAAGGATTAAAAATAGGCATGCACACGGATCTGAAAAGTTGAACAAATAATGAACCGCTACACCGAATATCTTAATCAAATTCAAACCCGAAAATCTGAGGGACTTGGCCCAAAACCCATTGACGATGGTGATTTGATCAAAGAAATAATTGATCATATCAAGGATGACAAAGATCCCGAGCGAAAGTCGTGCTTAGATTTTTTTATTTATAATACACTGCCAGGCACAACAAGTGCAGCTAAGGAGAAAGCAAATTTTCTTAAGGGAATTATAACTGGAAGTGCGGTAGTTAAAGAAATAACACCTGACTTTGCTTTCGAACTTTTAAGTCACATGAAGGGAGGTCCTTCTATTAATGCGCTATTGGATCTTGCTCTTGGCTTAAATACCGAAATAGCCTGCAAGGCATCTAAGATACTGAAAACACAAGTATTTTTGTATGAAGCCGACACAGATCGCATACAAACTGCATATGAATCCGGTAATACAATAGCAAAAGACCTTTTGGAAAGCTACGCAAATGCTGAATTCTACACCTTACTGCCTGAAGTTGAAGAAGAAATTGAAGTTGTAACCTACGTTGCAGCGGAAGGCGATATATCGACCGACCTTTTAAGTCCAGGAAACCAAGCACATTCGCGAGCAGACAGAGAATTGCATGGTAAATGTTTCATATCCGAAAAGGCGCAAAAGGAAATCGAAGCGCTAAAAAGTAAGCACCCCGGATCACGTGTAATGTTGGTAGCAGAAAAGGGAACCATGGGTGTAGGTTCATCGAGAATGTCAGGGATAAATAACGTAGCCCTTTGGACCGGAAAGCAGTCCAGCCCCTACGTGCCATTCGTGAACAATGCCCCAGTTGTTGCCGGATCTAATGGTATCTCACCAATTTTTCTTACTACGGTTGGGGTGACTGGTGGCATTGGCGTAGATTTAAAAAACTGGGTGAAAAAGCTAGGAGAGACCGGAAATGTAATCCTTAACAATGATGGGAACCCAATTTTGGAAGAGCGGTATTCTGTAGAAACAGGTACAGTATTTATAATTAATACCAAGACGAAAAAGCTTTGCAGTGCAAATGGCAGAGAAGAATTTGTCGACATGGCGGACGCGTTTACACCTCAGAAGCTTGAGTTTATGAAAGCTGGAGGGTCTTATGCGATAGTATTCGGAAAAAAATTACAATCCTTAGCTGCAAAAATCTTAGGTATTGACCCACCACTAGTATTCGCACCACCTAAAGAGGTCAGCCATGAAAAGCGAGGATTAACAGCAGTTGAGAAAATTTTCAACGCAAATGCAGTTGGCTCCACTCCGGGAAAAATCCTACACGCGGGATCCGATGTTCGCGTAAAGGTAAATATAGTAGGTAGTCAAGACACTACAGGTCCAATGACTGCGCAAGAGCTTGAAGCCATGGCGGCAACCGTTCTATCGCCTACCGTTGATGGTGCCTATCAATCCGGTTGTCACACTGCTTCCGTCTGGGACGCTAAAGCACAAGAAAATACACCCAAACTCATGGCCTTTATGAATAAATTTGGACTGGTCACAGGTCGTGATCCTAAAGGCGTTTACCATTCAATGACTGATGTTATTCACAAAGTCTTAAATGATATTACTGTAGATGACTGGGCAATTATAATCGGAGGTGATAGCCATACTAGGATGTCAAAAGGCATTGCATTTGGAGCCGACTCTGGAACCGTAGCTCTCGCACTGGCCACAGGGGAAGTTGCAATGCCGATTCCTGACTCTGTAAAAGTCACATTTAAGGGTAAAATGGCCGCTCACATGGACTTCCGAGATGTCGTTCATGCAACGCAAGCTCAGATGTTAGCACAATACGGCGATAATGTTTTTCAGGGCCGGGTCATTGAGGTTCACATTGGTACACTATTGGCGGACCAAGCCTTCACATTCACTGATTGGACGGCGGAAATGAAGGCTAAGGCTTCAATTTGTATTTCCAATAACGAAACACTGGTAAAGTCACTGAATTTAGCCAAAAACCGCATCCAAATTATGATAGATAAGGGCATGGAGCATCCTAGTGGCATGCTTTCTAAGCTTATTAATATTGCTGAGAATCGTATCTCTGAGATTAAATCAGGTAAGAAATCTGCGTTAATGCCCGATGAAAATGCTTTCTACGCGGAAGAAGTAGTTATTGATCTTGATGCAATACAGGAGCCGATGATTGCTGACCCCGATGTAAATAATGCTGATATTTCTAAACGGTATACTCATGATACTATACGTCCAATTTCATTTTATAAAGCAACAAAAAAAGTGGACTTAGGTTTTGTTGGCTCCTGCATGGTCCATAAGGGCGACATAAAAATAGTGGCGCAGATGCTCAGAAACCTTGAAGCAGTACACGGAGACGTTAAATTCAAAGCTCCTCTTGTCGTTGCTGCACCTACTTACAACATAGTCGATGAACTTAAAGAGGAGGGCGATTGGGAGATTTTACAGAAATACTGTGGCTACGAATTTGACGATGTATCACCAAAATTGGAGGCACGCACTGAGTACCAAAATATTCTCTATCTCGAGCGCCCGGGATGTAACCTTTGTATGGGCAATCAAGAAAAAGCAGCCAAGGGTGACACAGTCTTGGCAACCTCTACACGTTTATTCCAAGGTCGCGTTGTGGCGGACACTCCTAATAAAAAAGGCGAATCTTTGCTTGGTTCCACTCCGGTAGTCGTACTTTCTGCAATATTAGGGCGAACACCAACTTTGGAAGAATACAAAGACGCAGTAGATGGAATTAGTCTTACAAAGTTTTCACCTCCAGAAACAAAGCTTGAAAAGGGTGTCTCAGTCCATTACTAACTCAATGTTACAATGCGTTACAGAAACGCATGACTGCCAGAGTAGGTAGTCCGATTCTTTAATAGATATTTAAAGTCACTGATTTATTGATTTTGAATTATGGAAAAGCAACGAATCAAGTGTTGAATAGCAAAATCAGCAAAAAGATTTTCGTTGGAAGTCACTCATTTTGTGGCAAAGTATATCCTTTAGCCGGTATACGTACTTTTCGATCGATCAACTCATGGCTGTTAGACGAGCGGACATAAGTGTCATCGTAATCTTGTTTAGGAACATAGTCCCACGCTTCTTGCAAACCCGATTTTAGTGCTTCGCGCACCACGAACCTGCTTCGTTGACTAACACGTATTCTGCGAGCGAGTTGTTGCCTATCCCAAAGTTTAGCTGCGCGTTTCCTGAATTGAGATAATTCACTGCTGTATTTTTCTAACGAGGCCAGATTGTTAAGCTCATGCGGATCATCTTCCAAATTAAAGAGCTGTTCGGGATCATTGTCGGCCCCAATGTATTTAAGTGCGCCATGTCGGATCATAATTAGAGGCTCACGTGTAGCGTCAGCATTGTACTCTGCTAAAACCTCGTCCGGCCAGTTTTCAGTCTCTCCTTCCATGATACTTAAAAGGCTTTGGCCCTCAAGATCGGCGCCTGTGAGCTCCAGCTTTTCACCAGCAATCTCAGCAAAGGTAGGTAGTAGATCGATAAGAGATGCATTCTGACTTATGCGTTTTGTCTCATTTAAACCTGGCATTGATACAACAAGCGGGACACGCATGGCCCACTCAAAGAAGCAGTCCTTGGACCAAAGGCCCCGCTCTCCCAACATCTCTCCGTGATCCGCAGTAACAAAAACAGCAGTATCTTCAGCAAGCCCGGCGATTTCGATCGCATTTAAAATCTGACCAAGTTTTGCATCAAAATAAGAGATTGATCCATAGTAACCGTGACGAGCAAGGTGAGCTTGTTGAGCTGAAACATCCTCTTTGTCCAGGCCAATCATTTTACGGCATCGAATGCTATGCGGATCTAGTTGGGTCTCATCCAGCCGGCCAGTCCCTGGTCCAGGTATATCAATGTCTTGGTACATCTCCCAATACTGAGGTTGGGTAAGGAATGGGTGGTGTGGATGACTAAGAGAGACGAAAAGAAAAAATGCCTCTTCGGGCTTGCGAGCATATTCATAAATTTGATGAATCGCTTTCTGTGTTGCTTCTTCATCGAAAGCTATCTGCATATTCCAAGAACAAACGCCAGCATTTTCGATTGCATTACGAATAGGTTCCCACCCAAGTTGGCCTGTCTCCCAATCAGGGAGCCAGGCGAAATCAGCTGGATAGATTTCGGCCGTGAGCCTTTTTTCAAAACCATGCATTTGATCAGGACCAATGAAATGCATCTTTCCGCTAAGGCAAGTGCGATAGCCCGAACCACGAAGGTAATGAGCAAATGTCGGTTCGGATGCCGCCAATTCAGAGGCATTGTCAAAGCAACCGACACGAGAAGCCAACCGTCCAGTTAACATAGAGGCTCGAGATGGGCCACAAAGGGGAAAGTTACAATAAAAATTCTCAAAAACCGTGCTGCCAATTGAAAATTTGTCTAAATTAGGCGTTTTGGCTTTTCCTCCATAAAGAGGAAGTGATTGTGCGGCCAGTTGATCAGCCTGTATAACCAATATATTAGGTCGATTTTTTAACATTCTAGATCACATAATATTCTTTTGTATTAATTGGGCTTGTCTCAATTTTTATGCCTTTTTCTAATATCAGGTCAAATTCAAAAGTTAATTAATTAAAACTACCACAGCGTTGTGCGGAAATATGTGGCTTCAAAATAAAACTAGCGGATCCTTAATCTGTTAATCCCATTTCCAACGCACATTTCCCTTGATCTGAAAAACTAGATCATTGGCCCAAGCCTAAATTGAGGTAATTAGTCCAAGTACAACCTAAATTTAGCATAAATTAATCGAACAAATCTGGAGAATTTTGAAACTGTTGCCTACCGTAACTTATTTTTAGTCTCAGTTTTGAACCTTCCTGTAATTCCACAGTTACTTATTATCACCGAAGATACTCTTACAACTTAAAAATACGGTGCCACCACCCCTCATCGACCTAGCAATTTTTCGTCTATTTGAAATGTTACGTCTACCCCTTAGCCAACCTTATTTTCATCTTCCAACATCACACGCAAAAGCAGCACCGTGCATAAGCATGATTGGAAAGTTCCAGATTTTTTAATTATTTTATTAAAAATCCCAGTGGTTTTTTATGGAGGCATAAATTTGTTGTGGATGGGCTTATAACCAGGCGTGAAACTGGTTGTTTTGTTGGGCCAAAAATTTTTACAGGTCTCCCGAATTCATCAGCACTGGCTCAAGATAAATAATCGGCATCCATACCTGAAATGACACAATATATGAACTCGCCTCTGGTATTTGCAGCAGAAATGTTACCAAGGCGATACGTCCGGCATACTATGCTGATGCTGGAACAGAACGCATCAAAATTACTTTAACGCCGCTACCCGCTACACTGTACACGGCGTGAAGCAATCTGGAGATAGTCGTGAAAATGGGTGGAAGAGGATGCTTTGCTTTATGCAGAACAATTCCCTTTAGCTGGCGACTGACCCCTATCAGCCGAACCTACTCGAACGAAGTTAGTCTTTATGAAACGGAAAAGTAAAGCTTTGCATTTCGGTATCCATCCTGTAACCGTCAAGCTCTGTCTGATGAGTATAAAGTAACCTGCAGTCTTCTTCTGAAATCTCCTGACAGAAAACAACAAAGTAGTCCTGAAAGCGGTCTGAACCCGCTATTTTCCAATCTGAAATTAGAACATAAGAAAAATTAAGGGAGTAAAAATTGGCGATATGCACCAAGGCTGAACTTGAACAAAAAGCTAAGTTTGATAGTTTCTACCAACTCTCAACGCATAATGTTTTGCGAAAAATAGAAAAACACACTTGTGGCTGTTGTTATGGTGGCAACAGTTGGACGACAAAAAAACAAGCCGAATATATCAATAAGGCATTGGATCTTTCACCTGAATCATCTCTAATCGATCTTGGGGCGGGTGCAGGTTGGCCTGGACTTTATTTATCTTCGATAAGCGGTTGTTCGTTAACGCTGGTAGACTTACCTGAAACCGGCTTAAAGATAGCAACAAGAAGGTCGATCCAAGACAAGATATCAGAACGGGTAAGGGCACTCGTTGCTGATGCTTCCGAACTTCCATTTATGAACCAAAGTTTTGATGCAGTAAGTCATAGTGATTTATTGTGTTGTCTTTGTTCAAAATTAAAAGTTTTGACTGAATGTCGAAGGATTACTCATGAGCATGGTAAAATGGTATTTACAGTGATTTCTATAAAGCCTGGACTGGGGAAACTAGATTATGAAAAGGCTGTTTCGAACTCACCAGAGTTTATTCAAGCAGAAGAGGAATATAGCATAATGTTGCGGCGATGTGGATGGCAACTTGTTGAAAAAGATGATCTTTCAAAAGATTATTTGGAGTCTTGTCGATTGCAGATAGAGGCAGACGATTTGTATCGAGATGAGCTTGCAGAGCTGTTAGGCGAGAAAGAAACAAGCGATCGAATTGGCAGCTGGAAATCCAAATTGGAAGTAATTGGAGAAGGTCTCGTTACGCGGGATTTATATGTTTGCTCCCCCAATGATTCTTAATCATATAAACAAAATAGCATCCCGTTAACGATATTATGAGATATAGGGAAGCTTAGTCCAATCTGCCTAGAGGCAGGCCATATTGTAGACTACTTGATAACCATATGGCGAACCTTGCCATATCACCGTGTACTTTTTTGTCTGCATCACTGGTGGACATGCAGTCTAATAAAAATTCGTATTCAGCTGTCTCCAAATCTCTTCATAGGTAAACCAAACTGATC
>MDTG01225055.1_pt1 | contig 13227 bp, 13 predicted proteins | sample 811421 | NCBI WGS metagenome assembly MDTG01 (sample SAMN05326645, study PRJNA326480) | marine metagenome | isolation source: seawater | place: Pacific Ocean: South East | collected 2011
AAAACTTACAAATCATAAAAATATATGAATGATTACATTAAATATTTATTAATACCATCTTTTCTAATATTTATATATGCATTTAATCCTAATGATATATTTGTAGTAGGTAACGAATTATCATTTTATTTTGTTATAATCTCATGTTTTCTTATAGAATATTTTATTCAAAAAGCAAATAATGGTGAAGAAATTTATTTAAGGCCCATTGCTGGAATCAATGCAATGGAGGAGGCTGTTGGAAGGTCTACTGAAATGGGAACTTCAGTATTATTTGTTCCAGGAATATCTGGTTTAGATCAAATAGATACTATCGCAGGTCTTACAATTTTAGGTCATGTTGCTGAAATGACTGCACAATACGAAACAGACTTACATGTTCCTGTAGCTGTTCCTATAGTAATGGAAACAGCAAAAGAGACATGCAAGGAATCATATTTAAAGCAGGCAAGAGCTGATTTGTATAGAGATGACATGGTCCATTATGTAACAGATGATCAATTTGCATATGCTGCTGGTGTTAACGGTATTATGTTAAGAGATAAGCCTGCAGCTGTTTTTTATCAAGGTAAGTTTTATGCAGAATCACTTATTTTAGCAGAAACAGGAAATTCCATTGGTGCAATTCAAATTGCAGGTACTGGTTCATCTTCTCAAATTCCATTTTTTGTTACAGCATGTGATTATACTCTTATAGGTGAAGAATTTTATGCAGCAAGTGCTTATTTATCAGGTAATCCCGAGTTGCTTGGGAGTGTTAAAGGTCAAGATTATGTTAAGTTACTTTGCATAGCATTAATATTAATAGTTGTTTTATTTTCAACATTTAGCTATTTGGGTTTAATATCATATGATATTATGAATATATTTAGAATAAATAAAATTTAAGTATGATTTTTTTAAAAAGACAATTTGCTACAATAGTTTTAATTTTTATGGGCTTTTTAGCTCTTTCTGGTAATTTTATTAATAATAAAGCATTAAATGACTTCATTGATAAAGATGCAACTCAGTGGTATGAAATTATTGCAGGTTTTGCAGCTTTTTTAGGAGTTTTGAATTTAATAAAATTACATTTTGGCAAAATATCTTATAAGAAAAAAAATTGGGAATATAGTGTTTTGACTTTAATATCCTTTTTTATAATGATATTTTTTGGTTTTTTTTATAATGACTCTCAAGTACCATTTGGCTCTCACCTAAAGGATGAGTCTTCTACTTTTTATTGGATCTTTAATTTTATTTATCTTCCCCTTGCATCAACAATGTTTGCATTGTTAGCATTTTTTGTAGCTTCGGCATCTTATAGAGCTTTTAGAATTAGAAATTTTGAAGCTAGCTTGCTGCTTGTATCGGGTGTTCTTTTAATGATTGGTAGAGTCCCAATTGGTTCTATTATTCCTTGGTATATAGTGACGTTTTTGTATGTTGTTTTATTTTTTATTTTATTTGGTCATTATTTTAAAGACAGGCGAAAGTACTTTATATCTTTTTTAATAATTAATGCATTATTATTTTTTATTGGTTTTTCATTAAATTGGCATTCAAATACTCCTCCATTTCTATCAATACCATTAATACAGGAATGGATATTTGCTGTACCTGCTACAGCAGGAGCAAGAGCGATTATGATTGGTATAGCTCTCGGAACAGTAGCTCAATCATTTAGAATTATTACTGGAAGAGAAAAAACAATTTTAGGAGATTGATTTTAATCAAATGAAAAATTTTTTAATAAAATTAGGTGATATAGATAGAAGATGGGTTTTCTTATTAATAGGTTTATCTGTTCTTATTCCATTACTTAAGCCTGAATTGATTCAGATGCCTGTTAAAACTACTAAAAATACACAAATAGTTTTCGATTCAATATCTAAATTAAAAGAAAATGACAAGGTGCTCATTTCATTTGAATATGGAGCAAGTACAAAGCCTGAAATACATCCTATGGCCATTGCATTACTTAATCAACTTTTTTCTAAAGGAATAAAAGTATATATGATGTCATTGTGGCCAGAAGGTGTTATAATGGCAAGAGATGTTTTAAGTTATGTTGATAAGTCTGAAATTTTTAATCTAATTGATGGTGAAAATTATGTTATGTTTGATTATAAAGTAGGTGGAGAAATTGTTATTAAAAATATTGCTTCTGATTTTAGGGGTGTATATATGCAAGACATTAATAAAAAATCAATAAATGACATTCCTATGATGGAAGGTATTAATAGTGTTGAAGATTTTGATTTTGTATTTGATTTGTCAGCAGGTGTTCCCGGCAATGCTGAATGGGTTCAGTATGCATGTGATCCTAAAAATATTCCTTTATCATCAGGCTGTACATCTATTATGGTTACTGATGCAATTCCTTATGTTGAATCAGGACAATTAAAAGGTATTTTAGCAGGTATGCCTGGTGCAGCAGAATATGAAAATTTAGTTTACAGTTTTATGAAAAATGAAACTACGAATAAGTTTATATTAAATTATGATAATATATATCCAGGTAAAGCAACTTCCAGAATGTCTGCACAATCTTTAGCGCATGTAATTATGGTGCTATTTATAGTTTTTGGTAATATCGCTTATTACTTAAAAAGAAAAAGGAAGAATTAGATTTGGAATTTAATTTTGATATTATTGGAGCTTGGATGGTCGTTTTTATGACTTTAAGTATTTTTAGTTACTTATATGGTGATAATATTTTCTATAAATCTGCAGAGCATATATTTGTAGGTGTGTCTGCAGGATATATTTTTGCAATTACTTTTTGGGACCAAATTTATCCTAATCTTTTAGGACGATTATTCCCTTTATATGTAGATGCAGGTTATGAATTTGAAATATTTTATATAATTCCATTTATATTGGGTATTTTTATGATTTTACGCTTAGTCCCAAATCTTAGTTGGTTAGCAAGAATATCTATTGCATATATTGTAGGAATGGCAGCAGGCCTTAAATTCTATGTATTTATTAATTCTAATATTTTGACTCAAATAAAAAGTTCTGTTATTAACTTTAATGTATCATATTTAGATATTATTAACCAGATAATAGTATTAATTGGTGTATTATCAGGTTTGGTTTACTTCTTCTTTTCAAAAGAACATAAGGGAACAATTGGTAAAATTAGTAAATTAGGTGTCTATTTTTTAATGATTAAATTTGGAGCATCATTTGGTTTTGCTGTTATGGGAAGAATTTCATTATTGATTGGAAGGTTTGAGGAATTAATAGCTTATTCATCATCAGATTTTAATTATGCGACTCCTATTGTATTTCTAATGATGATTATAACATTAGGCTATTGGTCTTTTAAAAATAATAATTCATCTTTAACTAAAGATGATCATGTAAATTAAATTATGAGGTGGTTATGAAAGATATATTGAAAAAATTAAATATTAATGCTGAAAATTATGGTTCTTGCATTGGTGGTCAAGATTGGTTTGAAACAACTAGTGAGGGTTTAATTGAATCTATTAATCCTGCTACAGGTGAATTGATTGCTAAAGTTTATAAAAGTTCTGCAAATGATTATGATAAAGTTTTAGAAGCATCCAATATAGCATTTGAAGAATGGAGAATGATCCCAGCACCAAAACGAGGAGATTTAATAAGATTAATGGGTAATGCATTAAGAGAAAATAAAGATTTACTTGGTAGTTTAGTTGCTCTTGAAATGGGAAAAATTAAGGCTGAAGGTGATGGTGAAGTACAAGAGATGATAGATATAGCTGATTTTGCAGTAGGTTTATCTAGACAATTATATGGATTGACAATGCATTCTGAGAGACCAATGCATAGGATGTATGAGCAGTGGCATCCCCTAGGTAATGTAGGAATTATATCAGCATTTAATTTCCCAGTTGCAGTTTGGGCCTGGAATGCATTTATTGCAGCAGTATGTGGAGATATTTCAATATGGAAGCCTTCATCAAAAACTACATTATGTGCTATTGCTGTTCAAAATATTTGTAATGAAGTTCTAATCAAGGAAGGATATAAAGGTATATTTAATTTAATAATTGGCAGCGGTTCAGTTATAGGTGAGAAATTAGTTAATGATAAAAATATACCTTTAATTTCAGCAACAGGTTCTACTAGGATGGGAAAAAGGATTGGCAAATTAGTAGGTTCTAGGTTGGGAAAAGTCATACTAGAACTTGGAGGTAATAATGGTATTATCGTAGATGAAACAGCTAATATGGATTTAGTAGTTCCTGCAATTGCATTTGGAGCTGTTGGTACAGCTGGTCAAAGATGTACATCTACTAGAAGAATTTTTGTTCATGAATCTATTGAAGAGGAATTAGTAAATAAATTAATTAACGCATATAAACAGGTTAATATAGGTGATCCTCTTGATCCTTCTACTTTGATGGGACCTTTGATTGATAAAACAGCTGTTGATGATTATTTGGCTGCTTTATCCAAAGCTAAAAAAGAAGGAGGAGAAATATTATATGGAGGTAATGCTCTTAATGATAGGAAAGGATTCTTTGTAGAGCCAACTTTAGTTAGGGCTGAAAATTGTTATGAAATTGTACAAGAAGAGACATTTGCACCTATCTTGTATATTATGAAATTTTCTACTTTAGATGAGGCTATTAAATTACATAATTCTGTACCTCAGGGATTATCTTCATCAATTTTTACAAATAGTGTTATTAATGGAGAAACATTTTTATCTCATAAAGGAAGTGATTGTGGTATCGCTAATATTAATATTGGTACTTCTGGTGCAGAAATTGGTGGAGCATTCGGAGGAGAAAAAGAAACTGGTGGTGGAAGAGAGTCTGGATCAGATGCTTGGAAAGTATATATGCGAAGACAGACTAATACCATCAATTGGAGTAAAGATTTACCTTTAGCGCAAGGTATCAAATTTGATTTATAAAGGAAATGATAAATGTCAATAAAAGCAACAAAAGTTAGAACAACTTTAGCACGAAATATTTTAGCAGATGGTTTTGAACCTATCTTAGATTTAGAAAATAGCCATGATTCATGGATTGTAGATAAAAGAGATGGGAAAGAATTTCTTGATATGTTTTCAATGTATGCTTCTGGATGCATTGGATATAATCATCCAAGAATTTTAGAAAATAAAGATTTATTAGCTAAGGTGTCATTGTTTAAACCCACTTTATCTGATATTTATACTACCGAGTATGCAGATTTTTTAGATGTATTCAATAATGTAGCTATTCCAGACTACCTTAAAAATACTTTTTTTATAGAGGGAGGAGGTCTTGCAGTTGAAAATGCTTTAAAGGTAGCTTTTGACTGGAAAGTTAGAAAAAATTTATCAAAAGGAATAGAAGAGAAGGGCTATAAAATTATACATTTTAAAGAGGCCTTCCATGGTAGAACAGGCTATACTTTATCTTTAACAAATACAGATCCTATTAAAACAAAATATTTTCCTAAATTTGATTGGCCAAGAATAGATAATCCCCATTTAAATTTTCCTCTTAATAAGCAAATTCTATCTAGTGTTGAGGAAAAAGAAGAAGTTTCAATAAATCAGATTAAAGATGCCTTAAAAAAACATCCTAATGATATTGCTGCATTAATTATTGAGCCTATTCAAGGAGAAGGTGGAGATAACCATTTTAGATGTCAGTTTTTTGAGAAACTTAGAAATTTAGCAGATGAGCACGAATTTTTATTGATTTATGATGAGGTTCAAACGGGTATTGGAATTACAGGTAAAATGTGGGCACACCAACACTTTACATCTAGTTTGCCAGATGTAATATCTTTTGGTAAAAAAACACAAGTATGTGGTATTCTAGCTGGTGAGAGAGTTAAAGAAGTTGAAAATAATGTTTTTAAAAAATCTAGTAGAATTAATTCAACTTTTGGTGGAAGTCTAACAGATATGATTAGATTTAAGATTATTTTAGAAACTATAAGGGATTTTGATTTATTAAATAATGCCAAAGATAATGGAAATTACTTGCTAAATAAAATTAATGATCTTGAAAATGAATTCCCAGCATTCATTACAAATTCAAGAGGCTTGGGATTATTTTGTGCTTTTGATTTACCTTCATCTATTGAGAGAGATAAATTAACATCAGAGGCATATAAAAATAATTTATTAATTTTAGGTTGTGGTATAAAAAGTATAAGATTCAGGCCTCATTTGACAGTAACTAAGTCTGAAATCGATTTTGCTATTGATGTAATAAGAAAATCTGTTAGTAATCTTTTAAAATAGTGCAAGGCACTTTATATATCGTATCTACCCCTATAGGTAATTTATCTGATATAAGTTTTAGAGCGTTAGAAATTCTAGAAGAAGTTGATTTAATTGCAGCTGAAGACTCTCGGATTACTAAAAGATTATTAAATAATTATAAAATTAAAAATAGTTTTATAGCATATAATAATTACAATGAGAATAAAAGATATTTTGATTTAATTGAAAAATTAAAAGATGGTAAAAATATAGCTTTAGTTTCAGATGCAGGAACTCCTTGTATAAGTGATCCTGGTTATAAAGTAGTTAATACAGCTAAAATATTAGGAATTAATGTTGTTACTATTCCTGGTGCCAGCTCTGTTATAGCAGCTTTATCTATTTCAGGTTTACCATCGGATAAATTTTTTTTTGAAGGTTTTTTACCTAAAAAAAAGGGTAGAAATAAAAGATTTGATTTTTTAGCTAGTTTGGATTGTACGATTATTATTTTTGAATCACCTAGAAGAATCCTGAAAACATTGAATGATATTTTTAATAATTTAGGCAATAGAGTAATTGGTCTATGTAAAGAATTAACCAAACTACATGAGAATGTTAAAATAGGATATGTGGAGAATATTATTTCTGAAGACCTTGATTCTATCAAAGGTGAATATATAATTTTAGTTGCTAATAAAAAGTATAAAATAGATGAATAGATTTATATCATTTGAAGGAATAGATGGTTGTGGAAAAACAACCCAGATTAATTTATTATCTAAATATTTGGATTCAATAGATCAGGATAATGTAATTGTTAGAGAACCTGGTGGTACTAAAGTATCTGAAAAAATAAGAAAAATATTATTAGATAATAATAATCATATATCTAATGAAACTGAAACATTATTATTCTTATCAGCAAGATCTCAATTGACAAATGAGATAATCAGTAAAAATATTAAGGAAAATAAATTTACTATATGTGATCGATATACTGATAGTACTTTAGCTTATCAGGGTTATGGAAGGGGATTAGATCTTAAAAAAATAAAATTGCTTAATGATTTTGCAACATCAAATATTAAGCCAGATTTAACATTCATTTTAGATGTAGAATTATCTGATTCAATTAAAAGAATTGGTAAAAATAGAGATAGGATGGAAGAGTCTGGTTTAGATTTTTTAAGAAAAGTTAGTTTAGGCTATCAGAAAATTTTCAGTGAGAATGATAAAAGATTTAGATTGATTAATTGTGGTACCAGAAGTATTTCATCTATTAATGAAGAGATAGTTGATATAATTAATGTTTTTTATAAAGGAGTAATAAATGAGTAAAATAGTTTTTTTATTTATATTAACATCAAATTTAGTATTTACTCAATCTGATAATATTAACAAAAAAAATTTTTCTAGTTCGAATTCTGAAGAATATCTTAAAGTTTTAGAGAGAGCACTTGAAATATTAAATACTAATTATGTTGATTCTATTAATGAGTCCGAAGTTATTATATCAGGTATAAAAGGATTAATGAAAGAATTAGATCCTTATACTAAGTTACTTATGGATGAGAGTAAATCAAGTTATGATCATTTAAGAAAAGGAAAATATGGAGGAATTGGTATTCAGATTGGCATGAGAAGAGATACATTGACAGTATTAAGTACATTTGAAAATAGTCCAGCATATTCTGAAGGTATTCAAATTGGTGATAATATATTGATGATTGATAGTACTTTTACAAAAGGTTTAACTCTTAAAGAAAGCTCTAATTTAATTAAAGGAGAATTAGATTCTCTAGTTACATTAACTATTTTTAGATCTGCAACCAAACAAAAATTGAAATTTGATCTTATTAGATCAAGTATACCATTGAAGAATGTTCCTTATTGGGGGGTTGATAAAGATGGTATTGGATATATAAGAATTACACGTTTTTCTAAAAATTCAGACAAAGATTTTAAGGAAGGTTTGAAGTATCTGAATAAACAAAATTTAAATAGCTTAATTATTGATTTAAGAGGAAATTCAGGTGGTTTATTGAGCTCTGCGATAAATATTTTAGATAATTTAACAGAAAGAGGAGAAGATTTATTAATTCAAAAGGGTAAAACTCCTAGATCAAATAAAACATGGAAATCTCGAAGAAGTCCCATATTGAATTCGGATATACCTTTAGTCATATTAATTGATAAGAGATCTGCTTCAGCAAGTGAGATTGTAGCTGGTACAATCCAGGATTTAGATAGAGGAATTGTAATTGGTGAAAAATCATTCGGAAAAGGATTAGTACAGCATATGTATGATTTAAATGACACAACAACATTAAAGGTTACTACTGCGAAGTTTTACTTACCATCTGGAAGATTGATTCAAAAACAGGATTATTTAAGTAATGGTTTTTTAACAGATGGATTAGATAAAAAAGATTCTACTTTTACTACTAAAAAAGGAAGAATTGTTAAAGGCGGAGGTGGAATAATACCAGATTTTAAAACTAATCGTAATAAATATACTCCTTTTGTTAATGCTCTATTTAAGGAAAAAGTTTTCTTAACATTTGCATCTGATTATATACCTAGAAATAGTAATATTAAAAATGAATTAGAAAAAAGTTTAGTTTTACCAGATAAAGTTTTTAATGATTTTAAAAAGTTTTTGTACAATTATAGCTTGGATTATAAAGTAATTGGTGAAGTAGATTTTGAAAAAATGAAACAGAAAGTTTTAGATGAATCTATATCTATTAATGAAAGCAGCAGATTAATTACTAAAAATCCTGATTTTAAAATGATAAAAGAAATTGAAAAATATTTTGATATTGTTAGGCAGATTCAAATTGATTTACCAGAAAATAGCAAGGCTATAAAGAATGGTCTATTGAGGGAGTTTTGCAGATTATTATTTAATGAGAAAAAGAGAATAGCTGTTAGTTTAAATAATGATATTAGTTATAATAAAGCAGTAGAAATTTTAAAAGACGAGAATGAATATTATAAATTATTAGGTTATTGATAAAATATTTGATTTTTTTTATAAGTAAAAAATGGTTAAATTTCCCGGCTTTACAATATGATTAGTTTATGGTCGGTTAGCTCAGTTGGTTAGAGCGCTACGTTGACATCGTAGAGGTCACTGGTTCAACTCCAGTATCGACCACATAATAATTTTATAGTAAAATTTATCAAGATATATAAGGAATTTAAAAATAGCTAAAAAAATAGAACAAGTAAGAATTAATAAATTTATAAAAAGCCAAGAGGTTCGTTTAATTGATGAAAATGGTAATCAATGTGGAGTAGTTCCAATTGATAAAGCTTTAAATATGGCGTATGAAGCAAGTTTAGATTTAGTTGAAATAGCATCAAATACAAATCCTCCTGTATGTAAAATATTAAATTTTGGTAAATATAAGTATGATAAGGAGCGACAAAAAAAAATAAATAAGAAGAAGCAACATGTCGTTAATGTTAAGGAAATTAGACTTAGGCCTAATACTGATAAGCATGATTTAATAATAAAAATAAATAAAGCTCAAAAGTTTTTATTAAAAGGAGATAAGTTAAAAGTAACAATTATGTTTAGAGGAAGAGAATTTTTAAGAAAAGAAGCAGGTTATGAACTGCTTAACAATGTAAAAGATGTTTTGAGTGAGATATCAATTGTTGATAAAGAGCCGAATATGCAAGGGAGAAGACTCTCTTTGATATTAAGCCCTAAATAAGGAGAAAAAGATGCCTAAAATGAAAACAAAAAAGAGTGCTGCAAAGCGTTTTAAAGTAACAGGCTCTGGTAAAATTAGTTATAATAAAAGTGGTAATAGACACTTATCTACGAAAAAAAGTCCAAAACGGAAGAGGCGTCTCCGTAAGGATACTACAATTAGCAGTGCTATGAGTAGTAGAACTAAAACTATGATTCAAGCATAGTTTAAAATAAGGAGAAAAGTATGCCAAGAGCTAATAGTAGTGTCCCTAGACACAGAAGACATAGGAAAATAGTTAATCAGGCTAAAGGTTATTACGGAGTAAGAAAATCTAATTTTAGAGCAGCAAAAGATGCTGTAGAAAGAGGTCTTCAGTTTGCCTATAGAGATAGAAGACAGAAAAAACGTACAATTAGATCATTATGGATTGTAAGAATAAATGCAGCTGTAAGACAACATGGTTTAACTTACTCTAAATTTATTAATTTATTAAAGGATAAAGATATTTTAATTAATAGAAAAACTTTAGCATATCTTGCTGTCAATGATCCTGATGCATTTAATGCAATAGTTAAATCCGTTTCTTAATTAGAATACTAAATTAGTGCCTATATTAGATAAAATAAAAGAGTTGAAACAACTTTTTGATTCTGATTATAAATTAATATCTAAGAATCAATTAGATTCTAATTCTATCTTTAATAAATATTTAGGTAGAAAGGGTCTATTGAATACCCTTTATCCACTATTATCTAAAGTTAATGATGAAGATAAATCTGATTTTGGCAAAAGAATTAATGATTTAAAACAGTATATTTCTTCTAAAGTAGGAAATGATAATTTTGAACATAAAGTAAATCAAACAAACTTAGATATTGATTTAACTCTACCAGGTTCCTATAAATCATATGGGAGTATACATCCTATAACATTAATAATTGATGAAATTAAGAATATTTTTTTAAAAATTGGATTTTCATCAGTTTATGGTCCTGAATTAGATACTGATTATTATAATTTTGAAGCTTTAAATATACCTCAACATCATCCTGCAAGAGATATGCAAGATACTTTTTATGTGAATGATGAAGTGTTACTTCGAACACACACTTCGGGGAGTCAAATACATTTTATGAAAAATAATAAACCTCCTATTAGAATTTTATCTCCTGGACGTGTTTATCGTAATGAAGATATTAGTGTTAGAAGCTATTGCTTATTTCATCAGATTGAAGGTTTATATGTTGATCAGAATGTATCTTTTGCTGAGCTAAAAGGTACATTAGAATATTTTGCTAAAGAATTTTTTGGTTCAAACGTAAAAACTAGATTCAGACCTAGTTATTTTCCATTTACGGAACCGAGTGCAGAAATGGATGTTTATTGGGGGCTAAATTCAGAATCTGATTATAGAATTACAAAAGGAACAGGATGGCTTGAAATATTAGGCTGTGGAATGGTTGATCCTGAAGTTTTTAAATCGGTTAATTATGATACATCTAAAATAAATGGTTTTGCTTTTGGCTTAGGCATAGAAAGAATAGCAATGCTTAAATATGGTATAGATGATATCCGTTTACTTTATGAAGGTGACTATAATTTTTTGAGGCAGTTTAAAAAATGAAGATTTCTAAAAATTGGTTAAATGATTATATTCCTTCACAAAAGAGTGACATTGATTTAGTCAATGCTTTTACTCAGCTCGGTTTAGAGTGTAGCTCTGAAAAAAATAATTCTATTGATTCTAATATAGTTATTGGAAAAATATTAGAATGCAAAAAACATCCCAATGCAGATAGGCTTAAAGTATGTAAAGTTGATGTATGTGATATTGATCCATTAATGATTGTTTGTGGTGCCCCAAATGTAAAACAAAATATTTTTGTTCCGGTAGCTAAAATTGGATCTAAAATTGGCAAATTTAAAATTAAAAAAACAAAAATTAGAGATGTGGTTTCAAATGGTATGATTTGTTCAGAAAAAGAACTTGGTTTAGGAGATAATCATGATGGAATTATGATTCTTGATGACTCTTTTAAAATAGGAGAAACATTAACTTCTGCTTTAAATATTAATGAAGATACAATTTTTGATTTTGATATGACTCCAAATAGAGGTGATTGTTTTAGTCATTTAGGTATTGCTAGGGAACTTGGAATAATAGAAAATTCAAAACTTGAAAATGATATTATTAAATTTAAAAAAGGTAAATTTAAAACGTCTGATTTTATAGATGTATCTGTTAAAGATCATAATTTATGTCCTAGATATGCATGTAGAATTATAAAAAATATTAAAGTTCAGGAAAGTCCTCAGTGGTTAAAAAATAAATTAAATTCTATTGGACAAAAAAGTATTAATAATGTTGTTGATTTAGCAAATTATATAATGTTTGATATGGGACAACCTTTACATACTTTTGATTATAATAAGTTAAATGGAAAGATGATTGAAATAAGAACAGCAAAAAAGAATGAAGAAATTATATGTTTAAATAATGAAGTTAAAAAATTATCTACTGATGATATTGTTATTGCAGATAACGAAGGTCCTGTTGCAATTGCTGGTGTTATAGGAGGTTTGCATAGTCAAGTTCAAAATGATACTTCAGATATTTTATTAGAAAGTGCTGTTTTTAATGAAGTGAATATAAGAAAAACATCTAAAAAATATGATTATGCAAAAGAAGCATCAAAAAGATTTGAAAGAGGTGTAGATTTTAAAAATGTTATTAATGCAATGGATAAATTTACAAAAATCCTTCTAGAAATTTCAGGTGGTGATCCAAGCATTGATTATATTGATATTTTTACTAAATGGGATAATAAAGAAATCTTATTTGATGTTTTGAAATGTAATAGTTTTTTGGGTACATCATTAAAAAGTAAAGAAATAAAAAATATTTTTAATTTCTTAAATATAAATTGTTCTAAAGAAGAAAATTCTTTTAAATGTTTAATCCCTTCATATCGTAATGACTTAGAGCGTGAAATTGATTTATTTGAAGAAGTTGCTAGGGTATATGGTTATGATAAAATTCCTGCTGAATTAAATTTCAAATTTTCATCTAATAGTCTTATTTCTGATAATAATATAATTGAAGATAAGATAAGGAGTATTTTATCTAATAATGGTTTTAATGAACACTATTCAAATAGTTTATACAGTAAGGAAGAAACTTTATTATCAGATAATCCAGCAGTAGAATTACTTAATCCATTAAGTATTGATATGAAATATTTAAGAAATTCGCTTGTTCCTGGTATTTTGAAAACTCTTTCTTATAATGAAAAAAGAGAGAATTCTTTTCTAAAATATTATGAGATA
>MDTG01129148.1_pt1 | contig 13226 bp, 9 predicted proteins | sample 811421 | NCBI WGS metagenome assembly MDTG01 (sample SAMN05326645, study PRJNA326480) | marine metagenome | isolation source: seawater | place: Pacific Ocean: South East | collected 2011
AAAAAGATTCATAAAAAAACAAAAAAAAACAGAACTGATTCTTCCAATGCAATATGGATTATTTTCAGGTGGAAAAAAAATTAGATCAAAAATTTTAGTTGATATTGGATCTTTGTTTGACTTGGATTATCATTCATTAATTATAGTGGGTTCTGCTGTTGAGTGTATTCATGCTTATTCACTAATTCATGATGATCTACCTTGTATGGATAATGATACGATTAGAAGAGGAAAACCATCAACGCATATAAAATTTGGAGAATCTACTGCTGTCCTAGCTGGCAATTCTCTTTTGACCATGGCTTTTGAGATTTTAAGTTACAAAGGATTAAATATTTCTGAAAAAATTAAAATAGATCTTATTAATAAAATTTCAGAAAGCTCAGGTCATCTAGGTGTGGCTGGTGGTCAATATTTAGATTTAAGTTATGAACATAAAAAAGTTTCAAAAAAAAAAATTGTTGAAATGGAAATAAAAAAGACAGGAAAACTTTTTAGTTTTTGCTGTGTTGCACCATTGATTATGAAAAAAAGAAGCAAAAAAGAAATGATTTTATTTGAGAATATTGGTGCAAATATTGGATTACTATTTCAGGTTGCTGATGATTTGATAGATCATAAAGGGAGTTTATTAAACGCGGGAAAAAAAACTGGCAAAGATAAAAAAAAGGGTAAGGCAACTCTAATTAGTTTACTAGGACAAGAAAATACTATTAAATATGCTAATAAATTAATATCAAATATAAATAATAATATTAAAAAGTATGGTAAAAAATCAGAAAATTTATCAAAGACTTTAAACTATATTTTAAATAGAAATAAATGAAAAAAAATTACGAATTTTTAAATAATATTAATTTTCCATCAGATTTAAAAAAAATACCCGAGTCTAAATTACAAAACGTAGCTAATGAATTAAGAGAGGAAATGATTGATGTAGTTTCTGTAACTGGTGGACATTTAGGCGCTAGTCTAGGTGTAGTCGAGTTAACTGTCGCTCTACATTATATTTTCAATACACCTAATGACAAACTAATATGGGATGTAGGCCATCAATGTTACCCTCATAAAATTCTAACAGGTAGGAAGGATAAAATTAGAACCTTAAGGCAGGGTGGGGGATTATCTGGATTTACTAAAAGATTGGAAAGTGAATATGATCCATTTGGAGCAGCTCATAGTTCAACATCAATATCATCTGCCCTCGGTATAGCTGAGGCAAATAAATTATCTAATAAATCTGATAACGTTGTAGCAGTGATAGGCGACGGAGCTATCAGTGCAGGAATGGCTTATGAAGCGATGAATAATGCTGGAGCATCTAAAACTAAAATGATCGTTATTTTAAATGATAATGACATGTCAATTGCAAGACCCGTAGGAGCTATGGGAACTTATTTGGCTAAAATTTTTTCTGGTAAAATTTATTTCAGTTTAAGGGAAACTATAAAGTTAATTACATCTGCATTTTCAAAAAGATTTAGTGCAAAAGCTGGTAAGGCAGAAGATTTATTAAGATCTGCAGTAACAGGAGGCACTTTATTTAGTTCTCTTGGATTTTATTACATTGGTCCAATAGATGGTCATGATTTAAATTCTTTAATTCCAATTTTGAAAAATGCCAGAGATTCAAAGCATGAGGGACCAATTTTAATTCACATTAAAACAAAAAAGGGAAAAGGATACTCTTTTGCTGAAGAGGCAAAAGACAATTATCATGGTGTTTCAAAATTTAATGTGCAAACTGGAGAACAAGTAAAAAGTTCTAGCAAATTACCCTCCTATAATAAAGTATTTGCTAAAACCCTAATAGAACATGCAAAAAAAGATAGTAAAATTGTTGCTATTACTGCAGCAATGCCAGACGGAACTGGACTAGATATTTTTCGAAAAGAGTTTCCAGATAGAATTTTTGATGTAGGAATTGCGGAACAACACGCTGTTACTTTCGCCGCAGGTTTGGCTACTGAAAATTATAAACCTTATGCAGCAATCTACTCCACATTTTTACAAAGAGCATACGATCAAGTTGTGCATGATGTTGCAATTCAAAGTTTGCCTGTAAGATTTGCTATTGATAGGGCTGGTCTAGTTGGGGCAGATGGCCCAACGCATGCAGGGAGTTTTGACATCACCTATTTATCAACCTTACCTAATTTTATTGTAATGGCAGCAAGTGATGAGGCAGAATTAGTAAGAATGATTAATACATCGACAGAAATTAATGATAAACCTTGTGCTTTTAGATATCCAAGAGGAACTGGTTTAGGATCAGATCTTCCCTCAATTAATGAAAAAATAGAAATTGGAAAATCTAGAATTATTTTAGAGGGAAAAAAGTTAGCTATTTTAAATTTTGGAACTCGGCTAAATGAAATTCTTAAGGCAGCCGGAAACTTAAAAAAAAAAGGTATAAATATTACAATTGTTGATGCAAGGTTTGCAAAACCTTTAGATGAAAATTTAATATGGCAATTAGCTACTACACATGAAGCGATCATAGCAATAGAGGAAGGGTCAATAGGAGGATTTGGTTCACACGTTGTTGACTTTTTAACTAAAAAAGGGCTAATGGATAACAATTTAAAATTTAGATCTATGAAATTACCAGATATTTTTATTGATCAGGATACACCCAATAATATGTACAAGACTGCTAATTTAGATTCTTCCTCAATTGAGGATAAGGTTTTAGATGTTCTAAATTCAAATATTGTCTTGCAGAAACAAAAGTAGTTTCTTAATTACATTGAGCTTTATTCATTAAATAGTGATCTAATAGTACACAACTAAGCATTGCTTCACCGACTGGAACAGCTCTTATTCCTACACAAGGATCATGTCTTCCTTTTACAGAAATAGTAGTATTCTTCCCAAATTTATTAATTGTTTTCTTTGTTTTTAAAATTGACGATGTGGGTTTTACTGCAAATGAGACAATTATTTGCTGTCCAGAAGAAATTCCACCAAGTATTCCTCCAGCATTATTAGAGGTAAACTTTAATTTTTTTTTATCTTGAGAAATTTCGTCTGAATTTTCTTCACCAGATAATTGAGCTGAATTCATCCCAGAGCCGATATTTACTCCTTTAACAGCATTTATGCTCATCATGGCTGATGCAATATCAGAATCAAGTTTTGAGTAGATTGGCGCACCTAAACCAGCTGGAATGCCATTAGCTCTTACTTCTATAACGGCACCACAAGAAGATCCAGCTTTTCTAATACTTAAAAGATATTTTTCCCATAATTTAAGCATTGTTTTATCAGGACAAAAAAATGGATTTTTATAAATGATCTTATCATCCCATTTTGTTGTGTCACAACCAAGTATGCCTAGTTGAGTAACTGCAGCAGAAATTTTAAATTTTTTACCCAATTTCTTTTCTAAAACTTTTTTTGCAACAGCTCCAGCAGCTACTCTTGCAGCAGTTTCTCTAGCCGAAGATCTCCCGCCTCCTCTATAATCTCGAATACCGTATTTCTTAAAATAAGTAAAATCAGCATGTCCAGGTCTAAATTTATCTTTTATTTCTTGATAATCTTTTGAACGCATGTCCTCATTATAAATGATCAGAGATATAGGAGTACCTGTGGTTTTACCTTCAAATACCCCAGAGAGAATTTGAACTTTATCACTTTCTTTTCTTTGGGTAGTGAATTTTGATTGTCCAGGTTTTCTTTTATTCAGTTCTTTTTGAATATCTAGCTCATTTATTGGAATTAATGGGGGACAACCGTCAATAATACAGCCAATTGCAGGCCCATGGGACTCTCCCCATGTAGTGAAACGAAAAAACTTTCCAAAAGTATTAAATGACATTATTTGTATTGTATAGATTATTTTGTTTAAATTATGAATCAAAAAAACTCTTTAGGGCTTAATAAATGCTTTTTAGATCTTGATGACCCATTTGAATTATTTGAAAAATGGTTTAACGAGGCCAAAAAGAAAGAAATAAATGATCCCAATGCATTAGCCTTGGGTACCGCCAGCAAGGATGGTATTCCGTCAGTAAGAATGGTTCTTCTAAAAGGTTTTGATAGAAATGGTTTTGTTTTTTATACAAACTTGAATAGTCAAAAAGGAAAAGAAATAAAAGTTAATCCTAATGCTACAATGTGTTTTCACTGGAAGAGTTTGCTGAGACAAATTAGAATTGTTGGAACTTTGATTCAGGTTCATGATAAAATAGCAGACGAATATTATAATTCTAGAGCTTATGAAAGTAGAATTGGTGCATGGGCATCACATCAAAGCAAAACTCTGAACAATCGAGAAGAACTTTTAAAATCTATAGAAAATTTTCAAAAAAAGTTTAGAGATAAAAACAACGTTCCCAGACCAACACACTGGTCTGGCTGGAATTTAAAACCGTCAAGCATTGAATTTTGGCTTGATGGAGATAACAGAATTCATGAAAGACTTAAATACACTTATAAAAATAATGAGTGGTTTAAATGTTTACTAAGTCCTTAAAAGTTTCTAGATAAACTGAATGAAGTTAAATTTTTAAGGATTGTTTTTTCTTCAGAGGCTTCAAATATTGATAAAGAATTTGATGCTAAATTTATATAATGTTGCGCTTTTTGATAACAATCTTTTATAATTTCATATTTTTTGATCAACAATAATAAGTAATTGAAATCGCTCTCATTTTTAATATCTTTTAAAAATATTTCTTTTAATTTTCCTTTTTCTTCATTACTTATTTTCTGAAATAGTAAAATTATTGGTAAGGTTATTTTACCTTCATAAAAATCTTGTCCAATTTTTTTTCCAAATAATTTAAGTTCTGAGTTGTAGTCTAACGTGTCATCAGCAATTTGGAAAGTAAGACCCAAGTTTCTTCCATAAAATTCTAAAGCCTCTTTCTCCTTTGATTTCATGTCTGATAAAATTGCCCCAACTTTTGTTGCTGCTGCAAATAATTCTGCAGTTTTTGAGGATATAATTTTTAAATAGGTTTCTTCCAGCATATCAACCTCTCCTTTATGCTGAAGCTGTAAAATTTCACCCTGAGCAATTTTAGAAGAAGTGGATGACAATAATTTTAAAACTTCCAAATTACCATCTTCAACCATCATCTCAAAACATCTGCTTAAAAGGTAATCACCAACTAGAACCGACGAATGATTACCCCATAAAGTATTTAGAGTTTGTTTTCCTCTTCTTACAGATCCGTTGTCGATCACATCGTCATGCATGAGTGTTGCACTATGGATTAGCTCAACACATGCTGCTAAATTAATATCTCTTGTTCCCTTTTTATAACCACATAGCTTTGCCGAGCCTAGAGTTAAAAGAGCTCTTAGTCTTTTACCACCTGTATTCAAATGGTAGTCTGTCATTTTTTGAGCTAATTCAACTTCACTAGAAAGTTTAGATCTTATTTTTTCCTCAACTAATAAAAGCTTATCATCAACTGAGTTTTTTAGTTGAAAGTAAGAGTTGTTTATTTCTTTTTTTAATTGGACTACTGTTCCCATTTAGGTGCTAAATTAGTATATTAAATTTAAATTTATTACTTATCAATTGACGCACCTAAATCTTCAATTATAAGGTGTCTTTATATTCTATTAAAAATTCTATAATGATTTAAGATGTTTTCTTTTTTTAAAAAAAAAAAAATTGTGCCACATATAAAGCTTAATGGCATAGTTGGTAATGTTGGAAAATTTAAGCAAGGTATTGATTTTTCAGGTCAAGAGGAAATAATCTCAAAAGCTTTTTCTGTAAAAAAAGCAGTTTGCGTGGCGATAACAATCAACTCGCCAGGTGGCTCGCCAGTTCAATCGCATTTAATCTATAGTTTCATAAGACAGCAAGCAGAAAAAAATAAAAAAAAAGTCATCGTTTTTGCCGAAGATGTTGCTGCCTCAGGAGGATATTTGATTGCATGTGCTGGTGATGAAATTTATGCAAACTCAAGTTCGATTATAGGTTCAATTGGTGTAATTTATTCCTCTTTTGGTTTTACAGAGCTAATTAAAAAAATTGGAGTAGAAAGAAGGGTACACACGGCTGGTAAAAACAAAAGTACATTAGACCCTTTTTTGGATGAAAAAAAAGAGGATATTGACAGATTAAAAAATATTCAAACAGACCTTCATAAAGATTTTATAAATGTTGTAGAAAAAAGTAGGGGATCTAAGCTTAAAAAAACAGAAACAGAGTTATTTTCAGGAGAATTTTGGTCTGGAAGTAAAGCAAAAGATTTGGGGCTAATTGATAATATTGGAAATGCAAGTCAAATATTAAAAGAAAGATTTGGCGAAGATGTGATAATCAAAAAATTTGAAAAGTCTAAAAGCTGGTTAAGCAAAAGATTATCAACATCAAATAATTATATAGACCAATTTACAAATAAATTGGATGAAAAATCTATCTGGCAGAGATATGGTCTCTAAAAAAAAAAAAAAAATTGTAAAGTTTCAAACATTTCAAGATACAATTTTAAATTTACAAAAGTTTTGGAGCAAACACGGCTGTATAATATTGCAACCTTACGACATGGAAGTTGGAGCTGGTACTTTTCATCCTGCAACAACACTTAGATCTTTAGGACCTAAACCGTGGAAAGCAGCATATGTTCAACCTTCAAGAAGGCCAACAGATGGACGGTATGGAGACAATCCAAATAGACTTCAACATTATTATCAATTTCAGGTAATAATAAAACCTTCTCCATCAAATATTAAAAAACTTTATTTGAACAGTTTATCTGTGATTGGCATAAATCACAAAAATCATGATATTAGGTTCGTCGAAGATGATTGGGAAAGTCCAACTTTAGGAGCTGCTGGACTTGGTTGGGAAGTATGGTGTGATGGTATGGAAATAACCCAATTTACATATTTTCAACAGATGGCTGGTTTTGATTGTAAACCGGTCTCAGTTGAAATTACTTATGGATTAGAAAGAATTTGTATGTTTACACAGCAAAAAAAAAATGTTTACGATCTAATTTGGAATAATGAAAATATTGAATATAGAGAAGTTTTTTTTCAATCAGAAAAAGAATTTTCTGCATACAATTTTGAACATGCTAATATTAAAAACCTTTTTAACATGTTTAATATGTTTGAGAATGAAGCTAAATCATTAGCTGAAAAAAAATTATCACTACCATCTTATGACCAATGTTTAAAAGCAAGTCATGTATTTAATATATTAGATGCACGTGGTGCAATAAGTGTTGCGCAAAGAGCTGAATTTATCAGTAGAATAAGAGAAATTACAAAGTTAGCTGCTTCTATCTGGATTGACACTCAAATATAAAATGTCAGAATTTTTTTTAGAATTATTTAGCGAGGAAATTCCAGCAGACCTTCAAAAAGACTTAAGAGAAAAACTTTTAAAAGAATTTCAAAAATGTTTATTAGAACAATCTATTTCCTTCAAAAAAAGTTTTTCTTTATCCACACCCAATAGATTGATCTTAGTTTTTGAAGATGTAGACAAAGAAATCAAAATTTTAGCTCAGGAAATTAAAGGTCCAAAAATAGATGCACCAGAAAATGCAATAGATGGCTTTGTGAGATCAAATAAAATCACACGCAAAGACTTATACAAAAAAAAAATAGAAAAAGGCGAATTTTATTATTTGAAGACAAAATCCACAAAATTAAAAACACATGAATTGTTAGTTAAATTTATTCCAAAACTATTAGAAAACTACAAATGGAAAAAATCAATGAAATGGGGAAAATTTGATTTAAATTGGGGAAGGCCATTAAAATCAATACTTGCAATATTTGATGAAAAATTACTTAATTTTGATTTTCATCATATTTCCTCATCAAACTCAACTTTTATAGATAAAGATTTCGAGGAAAAAAAGAAAATTTTTAAAGATTTCAAATCTTATGAAAAATATTTTTTACAGCAAGGAATTCTTATCAATCAAAATAAAAGGAAAATTTTGATAGAAAAAGAATTTCTTAAGATTTTAAGTAGAAAAAAATTAAAGATTCAAGATAATCCAAAACTTTTTGATGAGGTGATAAATTTAGTAGATAATCCTAATATTTTATTATGTAGTTTTGATAAAAAATTTTTGGCTATCCCAAAAGAAATTTTAATCTTGACCATGCAATCGCATCAAAAATATTTCCCTACTTTTGACGACAAAGGTCAAATAACAAATGAATTTTTGATTGTTACTAACAAAAAAGATCAAACAGGATTAATAAAGATTGGCAATGAAAGAGTTGTAGAGGCTAGACTAAGTGATGCTGATTTTTTCTGGAATAAAGATAAAACCCAAAATTTAGTTAAAAAAGTTTCTAATCTAAAATCAATAAATTTTTTTGAGGGCCTGGGTACATATTTTGACAAAGTTCAAAGAATGAGAAAATTAGGGGGAACAATCTCAGACGCAGTATTAATTAGTAAAGAAAAAGTAGAATTATCAGCCTCAATTTGTAAAACAGATTTGACTTCCGATTTAGTAAAAGAATTTCCAGAACTCCAAGGTATAATGGGTGGATATTTTTCTGCTTACCAAGGATTTGATAAAGATATTTCTTTAGCATTGACAGAACAATATTTACCTGTCGGACTAGACTCCAAAGTGCCCAGAAAACCCTTCAGTGTAGTTTTGTCACTTACAGATAAAATTGACTCTTTAGTTGGTTTTTTTGGTATAAATGAGAAACCAACAAGTTCAAAAGATCCTTTTGCATTACGAAGAACTGCATTGGGCATTATTAGAATAATAATTGAAAATAAAAAAGATTTAAAATTAAGCGACCTACTAAATTATTCGTCTAACTTATATCAAGACCAAAAAAGTGTTTTTACTAATAAAAATTTGCAAGAGGAATTAGGAAATTTTTTAAAAGAAAGATTTAGGCACTACATGAAAGAAAAACAAATTCGTTTTGACATAATTGATGCTACGTGCTCATCTTTTTCATTGAATAAATTATTTTCGTCTTTTGAAAAAGCTAGAAGTCTCAATAAAATTATTAATAATCAAGTTGGCTTAGATATTACTTCTTGCTATAGAAGAGCATCCAATATCTTAGACAATGAGATGAAAACCAATACATTAGAAATAAGCAATACAACTGATCCTGGTATTTTTAAAAATGATTTTGAGAAAAATTTATTTAATAAGATAAATGAAATAAAAAAGTATTATTCAAATATTGGAAATGATGAAAATTATGAATATTCATTATTTCTTTTAGCGGGAGCTAAGAAAGAGGTTTTTGAGTTTTTTGATAATGTAAAGGTAAACGAGGAAAATGATACTTTGAGAAAAAACAGATTGGAACTTATCAATATGTTATGTAAAACATTCCAAAATTTTATAAATTTTCGTCTTTTAAGAGCAAATAATGAGTAAATTGATATTTAATTTCAAATCTAAAGATTTTAAAAAGATTAAAAATACAAAAGATTTTTTAGGAGGTAAAGGTGCAAATTTATCTGAAATGGGAAGAATGGGATTACCTGTGCCACCTGGATTTACCATCTCAACAAAAGTATGTGAAATTTTTTATAAAAATAAAAAAAGACTCAATGCAAAATTGATTGGTCAAATAAAAAATGAAATTAAATTAATAGAAAAAGACGTATCTAAAAAATTTGGTGATCTTAAAAATCCACTATTATTATCTGTAAGATCTGGTGCAAGAGTTTCTATGCCTGGAATGATGGATACAATTCTAAATCTTGGATTAAATGATAAAACAGTAATAGCATTAACTAAAAAAACTTCAAATGGAAGATTTGCTAAAGATAGTTATAGAAGATTTATTCAGATGTATTCTAGCGTTGTATTAGGTATAGAAAGTTATCATTTTGAAGAATTAATTGAAAACTACAAATTAACCAAAGGTGTTTTGCTAGATACAGAATTAGATGAGGAAGATTGGGATGGTTTAATTAAAGATTTTAAGAATGTTGTAAAACAAAAAACCAAAAAAGATTTTCCCCAAGACGTTAATAACCAATTATTAGGAGCCATAAGCGCAGTTTTTTTGTCGTGGGAAAGTAATCGTGCCAAGGTTTACAGGAAACTTAATCAAATTCCGTCTGAGTGGGGAACAGCTGTAAATGTGCAATCTATGGTTTTTGGAAATATGGGAAATGATTGTGCAACAGGAGTAGTTTTCACAAGAAATCCATCGGATGGATCAAAAGATATTTATGGAGAATACTTAATAAATGCTCAGGGAGAAGACGTTGTAGCTGGAACCAGGACCCCACAATATATAACTTATAAAGCCAAAAAAGATGCAAAAGCAAAAGAAGCATCTATGGAAGAGTCTATGCCAAAAGTTTTTAATGAATTAAGGAATATTCTTAAAAAATTAGAAAGACATTACAAAGATATGCAAGATGTAGAGTTTACTGTTGAAAATAAAAAACTATGGATATTACAAACTCGCTCAGGCAAAAGAACATCAAAATCAGCAGTAAAAATTGCAGTTGAAATGGTTAAAGAAAAATTAATTTCTGTAAATGAAGCAGTTTTGAGAATAGATCCTAATTCTCTCGATACATTGTTGCATCCAACTCTTAATGAAAAAAGCGATTTAAAAGTAATAGCTAATGGCTTACCTGCATCTCCAGGCGCAGCGAGTGGCAAAGTTGTTTTTAGTTCAGAGGAAGCAGAGAGATTGAGTGACATGATGCAGGATACTATCTTGGTTAGGGTAGAAACATCTCCGGAAGATATACAAGGGATGCATGCTGCCAAAGGAATTTTAACAGCAAGAGGCGGTATGACTAGTCATGCAGCTGTCGTTGCAAGGGGAATGGGAAGACCTTGTGTCTCTGGTTCTAGTGAGATTGACATAAATTATGATCAAAAAATCTTTAAAACTTCAACTATAGAGGTTAAAGAGGGTGATATAATAACTATCGATGGTTCTTCGGGAAGAGTTATTTTAGGAAATGTTCCTACAGTTAAACCAGAAATTTCTGGAGATTTTTCAAAAATTATGAATTGGGCTGATAATATAAGAAAGCTAAAAGTAAGAACTAATTCTGAAACACCATTCGATACTAAAATTGCGAGAGATTTCGGTGCAGAAGGAATTGGGCTTTGTAGAACAGAACATATGTTTTTTGAGGAGGAAAGGATTTTGTCTGTAAGAGAGATGATTTTATCAAAAACTCAAGAGGATAGAGCGAAAGCATTAAAAAAACTTTTACCCCACCAAAAAAAAGATTTTTTAGAAATTTTCAAAATTATGCATGGCTTACCAGTTACCGTAAGATTACTAGATCCACCACTTCATGAATTTCTTCCTAAATCTAAAAAGGAAATTTCTGAAGTAGCAGAAGTTGTTGGATATGATATTAAAGAAGTAGAGTCTCGAATAGATGAATTACACGAACAAAACCCCATGCTTGGTCATAGGGGCTGTAGATTGGGAATTTCTTTTCCAGAAATTTATGAAATGCAATGTAGGGCGATTTTTGAAGCTTTGTCTGATTTAAAAAAGAATAAACAAAAATTTGCTTTTCCAGAAATAATGATACCGCTTGTCTCAACTGAAGCTGAAATTAAAATTTTGAAAGATTTAGTAATTCGTGTTGCAGGACAAGTAGAAAAAGAGAATAAAATAAAAGTAGATTATTTAGTCGGCACTATGATAGAATTACCAAGGGCAGCAATTAAAGCACAAGAAATTGCAAAACATGCTGAATTTTTTAGCTTTGGAACTAATGATTTAACTCAAACTACATTTGGAATAAGTAGAGATGATAGTGGTAAATTTTTGAATGATTATATTGATAATAGAATATTCTCTATAGATCCTTTTATTTCAATAGACGAAGGAGTTGAAGATTTAATTGAAATAGCAGTAACTCAAGGAAAAAAACAAAATAAAAAAATAAAATTAGGTATCTGTGGTGAGCATGGTGGCGATCCAAAAAGTATTGAATTTTGTTCTAGGGCAGGGTTGAATTATGTTTCTTGTTCACCTTATCGAGTGCCAATTGCTAGGTTAGCTGCTGCACAAGCAGAATTAAAAAAAAGATAAGATAAAATTTTAAAGTAATTAAGTATTGATTGTCTCATTTTAGTATATATCAGTAATTTTATGATTTTTGAAAAATTAATTAATATTCTGGATTTATACCATCAAAAAAGAATCTTAGAATATGTTAAAAAATTAAATGTAGAATATTTTATAGATGTTGGTGCTCATAAAGGAGAATTTTTAAGTTATATTTTAACCCTCAAATATAAAAAGATTTATTGTTTTGAGCCACAAAAAAGAGTTTTTAAAACATTATATAAAAATTTTAAAAATAAAAAAAATGTAAAATTATTTAATATAGGTTTAGCAGATAAGAAATCAAATCTTACCCTTTATATTAATAAACTTACTTCGACATCAACATTTTCCAAAAATAAAGATACTTTTTTTTCAAGATTAAAAAATTTTATTTTAAATTCAAAAAATTCATATATTGATAAATATTACATTAATACAAAAAAGCTTGATGAAATTGCTATTGATAAAAAAGTTGAGAATATATTTTTAAAAATAGATGTAGAAGGATTTGAATTAAATGTTTTAAAAGGTGCTAAAAAATTATTATCTAAAAAAGTAAAATATGTATTGATTGAGAGACATTTTTTCCAATTATATAAGAATAATTCAACTTATGAGGTTCACTTATTTTTAAAAAAAAATAACTTTAGATTAATAAAAAGATTTACTTTTCCACTTTTTCATTTTCAAGACAACCTGTATGTAAAAGAAAAGTAAGCAAGGATGTTCAAGTTTGCCTTAGAATTTGGTATATCTAAAATAACACTTTTTTAAAAACTCTATTGAGAACTCTAGCTTTTGTACTAAAATATGGTTAACAACTTCATTGAGTTTTAGCAGTAAATTATTATAGTTTTAAGTATGAAAAAAATAATTTTAGTGTTAACGATTTATTTAATATCAACAATAAGTGCTTATGCTGAGTTTTCTTTTACTTTTGAATGGGGTGATATAAAAAAATGCACAACTGGAAATCCTAATAGAGTTTCTAACCCTATTTTTAATCTTACAGATGTACCAGATGGAACTAAAGAATTAAGATTTAAGATGAAAGATAAAGATGTTCCTAACTATAACCATGGTGGCGGTAAAATAAAAAACTATGCTGGTGAAACAACAATACAACCTGGTGCTTTCAAATATAAAAGTCCTTGTCCTCCAAGTGGATCTCACACATATGAATGGACAATAACTGCTAT
>MDTG01392290.1_pt1 | contig 13224 bp, 12 predicted proteins | sample 811421 | NCBI WGS metagenome assembly MDTG01 (sample SAMN05326645, study PRJNA326480) | marine metagenome | isolation source: seawater | place: Pacific Ocean: South East | collected 2011
CCTTAAAAAGTAAATTATGCATAAAAGTTTATTCAAAAACAATATATTTGCCCTAAAATGTTCTAAAATAAAACATATTTAGTTAGTTTATTGGCTTAAATTTTATAAGCAAATCATGCAGCGTATGCTTTCTTATAAGTTTAGCTCCAGGATCTTTAGTGAGCGGCCTCCAAGAATAATTTACTAAATTACCAAATATTGGAATATTAAAAAATATGCCCTTATCAAAACTTCCTTCGCCAAACTGATCAGAAGAAACATCTGTTTTGGATGCAAAAATACCATATTTAACACCATTAGCAAACGACCTAGAAAGTTCAATGGTAAGACCTTCATCACCTGCCAAGTATTCTCCATAGGATGCTTTTAAATCAAACGGTATAAGGCCATAGTTTCTATAATAAAAGTTTATAGAGCCAGTAACATTTCTATAATCGATATTCCTAAATCTCATATCGTAGTTTCTTTTCTTAACATCAAAAACTTCAAATCCATATGCATAATTTTTTGATGGCCTGAAATACAAATATTCAAAACCAATGCCGGAAAACATTTCTTCAAGAATCCCTGCTGTAAACATTAAATGATTATTTTTTTTGGGGGTTACGTAATAATCAAATTGTGCTCTACCTATCTTAATTCCATCATCAAAATTTTTAAGATATTGTTTTATATCTGATCGAACCTGTGCTGGATATACATCAATTGGTGGAAACCTTAAATCATCAAAATTATCTGCAACTGAATATTTCAAGTTACTTGAAAAAATGAAATTATCCTTAATTATATATTCACTATTATTTTCGAGCACAATGGCGCCTTTAAAAAACTCTTCTCTTGAAGCGATAAATGGTCTAAAAACAAAGTTTGTAGATGTATCAAATCTTGAAGAGCTTTTTCTTTCATATATTGTCTTGGTATTAATATTAAAAGCTTGATCAAGCTCTGATATTACCTCTAGATCAACAATCTTAAGGTCTTTTTTTACTTCTTTTTTAATTCCTGAATCTACTTTTGCTGCAATTATTATTTCCTCTATTACATCTAAGCTTGAATGAGTAAACTGGGTTAGTTCAATCCCAAGTGCTGATGAATTCTCTACAATTTTGTTTACCCCAATGCCATTTTTTTCAAGATTTCTTATTAACTTTTTATACTTATCAGCATCTTTCTTAGTTTCTGAAGGTTGATATCTATATTTCTGTTTTGAAGTCTGAGGATTATTTTTATAATTAAATTTAAAAGATATAGTATTTCCCCTTTCGTAAGCAATACCAAAACTAAAATTTTTATTGGAAAGAAATTCTAGACCAATTGAATATTGATTTTTAGGCGGCTCATATTCTATATTTTCATAAGTTACAGTAGTATCGTGTTCAAATTTAAATAGAAAATTTTCATCTAGTAAATATGAGAGGCCAAAAAATGGAGATGTTTGCTTATCAGAGAAATATCTGCCTGCATTAAATGATCCTGTCCCGGCTCGGCCAGGTTCAGTTTCAGATCTAGTGTTAAATCTTTCATCTAGATAACCAAAAGGATTGTTAAAACTAAATTTTGAGCCATTATAGGAGCCCCAACCTAATCCAAAATGAAAATCAAAGTTATTTATTCCATAACTTCCTACTACGTACTCGGATCCATAAAAACCGGTTCCAGCTATGTCATTAATTCCAATAGCAATTGCGGGCAGTTTTCCTTCTTCTTTTAGTCTTATCTTAATATTAAAACCTTTATCTTTATAATCTTGATACTCATAACCCGGATAGGTTTTATCCTGAATATTGGTATAAAAAACTGATGCCTCCAACCAATCATAGGGATTTGATGTGAATGTAATCTTTTGATCAGGAGTTCCATCATATATCGTTAAGCCATATACAGAACTATCATTAAACCTTGCTGAAGGCATATTTACTAGGCCAATTACTCCATGATTATTAAAGGTATTATATTTGAAATTATCTGCAGGTATTTGAGTAACACTTATAGCAAGAATAAAAAAAATAAAATTTTTTGCAATACTATTTCTAGGTTGCTCCATATTCTAATTTAATTGTTAGACAAATTATCTAATGCGGCTGCTGAAAACGCTAAATCAGAGAGAATACTTGTAATAGGGATTAATGATTCAAGCCCTGGGTCTTGGAAAGATTTTCTTGGAACAATTATTGTATCACCAGCTTCTAGCACTATGTTCTTTGCAAAAATGTTTCTGCTAGTTCTTTCAATGAGGCCATTTGCTCTAATGACATAAACCTTACTTTTATCTGCAAAATCTTTATAGTTACCTGAAAAAGAGATTGCAGTTTTTAAAGAAATGCCTTTAGAGTACTCAAAAGATATTGGGTTTAAAACTTCACCAAGAACACTTATGGTATTTGGATTCTTTGGAACAATAACTTGGTCTCCATCAAGTAATATAGTTCTTGCAGATGATGAAGATTGAGGCGAAAAGTCGCCAGCAATTCTACCTAAATTTTCAGGTTCTATTTTCTGAGATAGAGCTCTAATAACGTTTACATCTCCAATTTCTTCACCTTTTTGAAGGCTTTGTAGTATGAATTCATCCAAAACTGCTCTAGATTGTTCCAGTGACTCTAACTGTCTTTCTCTCACACTCAACCTAGTGAAAATAATACCATTTAAAAAAGCTTCTCTCTTAAATGATCCAATCTGTTTATAAAGGTCTTCGAGAGTACTTTCAGATTCTAAAGTATATCTTCCAGGATAATCTACAGACCCTTCTATAGTTACTTGAATTAGGTCATTTATTGGTGATCTAAAAGAAATGACATTATATTTTTTTGCTTCAAAAGACATTTTTTTATAATTTTCTTGTATCACTTTATTCTCTAAAGGACTAATATAAGTTGCTTCTATATCAACATCGCTCATATCAATGCCAAGATATTCAATAAGCTCTTTAACTGAAAATCTACCAAAAACAGGAAGCTCAAATGAATTTTGTTTATGATTTATAGTTAAAGAAAATTCTTTAACTAGTTGTGTCGTTTGATTATCTGCACTAAAAGCTCTTTCATTAATGTCTAGGAAGAATAATCTTGCATTAGGTAACAGCTCGATAGATTTAAAAGTTTCGGGATCTTTAAGACTAAAGAGATAAGATGTTTTTACTAGATTATTATCATCAAATTGTTCAAGCAAGGCTAGCCATGGATAAACATCAACAAATTCTAATTTTTCTATAATAGCTCCTAAACTGTTATCACTTGAAAGAGGATAAAAACCTGGCTCCTTCACAGCACCTTCTACTCTGATACTAGATAAAATCTTGCTGTTATACTTTTCAATATTTACACTAATCACATCCTCTAAGACTAAATTTAACGAGTCTGCAATTATTCTTTTTCTTAATGCTGAATCGATATCGAGTATTTGTAAACTAATATTTGTTTCATTAGCAATTTGTGTGAATCCTAGGCCAAATTTGACTAAATCATTTAGATCTTCTCCTTCTTTAATCTCATATATTGCAGGCCTCTTTACTTCGCCAGTCAAATTTATAAATTGTATAGCTGGGTCTATTATTATTACATCTCCAGCTTCAATAGTAATATCATTAGTTCTATCGCCCTCGATCAAAAGTTTGTAGAGATCAAAAGTAAAAATTTTCCCATTATTCCTAATCAATCTTATATTTCTCAACGTCCCAATTTCCGAAATTCCTCCCGAGTATGCAAGAGCACTTGAAATAGTACTAAATGGATTTACTAAATACGTTCCCGGAGTCTCAACGGCTCCAACGATTGTGATTTTCTTTGCTGATAAGTTTTTAATCGATATATCTATCTGAACTCCAATATATGATTGTTCTATCAGATTTTTAAGTTTTGTTTTAACTTCTCCAAATGTTTCTCCAGCTACTGAAATCGATCCTAGTTCTGGAAATAAAATTGAGCCATCAAGCCTCACATTTAAATCAAATATTAATTCTTTGGATCCTGAAAGTATTATGGTGAATTGATCTTTTAAAGATATCTTATAGTCATTCGGGAGTGGCAAATCACCAACAGCAACTACTGAGGTTGGAATAGTTGAGAAATATGAGTATCCAAACTTTTTTAAATCAGGATCGAGCAGATTATTTTGAAATATAAATTCTGAATCAATTTGGTCTTGCTTATCAACAATCTTTTTTGTGCTCTCAGATACCGTTGGTTCGGGTAATGATATAGTTTTTGATTTATCAATTTGATTTGAAATTACTTCTATTTGCTCAGGCGTAAGACTTGAAATTAAAGATGGATCAATTTCTGCTTGCTGACTGAAAGAATTTGAAGAGTTTATAACAAAAAAAATTGTTACTAATAGTCTTAATTTACTCATAATATTAGTCTTTTCTGATCTTAATTGATTAATATGTTACACCCTGTCTATATTTAAAGCTATCAATTCAAAGCCCAGGAATTGAAATACCTTCTATATTCAGAATAGGCTTTAAAATTTTAGAAGTGCTTTTTTTGATTTCTTTTTCTGACAAGGTTTTATAGTTAGATTGAAAAATCAATCTTACTCCAATCTTAATTTGTTTTAATTTTTTGTTTTTATAAAAATCAAATATGTAAAAATTCTTCAAATGTTGATCATTAATTTCATTGATCTCTTTCATAAAATCTTCATACATTAAATGATTGCTGATTAAAAAAGAGAAGTCTCGTGAGCTTGAGGGGTATTCAGGTACTGGATGATATTTAATAAAATTTATTAAAGGTTTCTTTGTTGTTGCAACTTTGAAGAATCCCTCGGGGATATCGTCTACAGAAACTTCAGCATAATAAATCTTTTCTTTCTTCTTAGTTTTAAGATTCCCTCTGGAAATTTCCTCAAAATCAAAAATTGGAGGTTCATTATTAAAGTTAAAAACTTTATTTAGATATTTTAAATCAAGATTTTTTGAAAAATCTTCATAATTATGGCCGCATCTTCCACTTACAATAATGCCAAGTTTCTTTTCTTGGAGAATATTTATATCTTTTGAATAAATATCGCTAATTTCAAATAGCTTTAAAGAATCTTTTTGCCGTCTCTCATTGTAGAGTAGATTTCCTATCAATGATTCTTTCAATGAAGTTCTTAAATTTTTTCTATTTGAATCTAAAGGATTATCAATATTTATTGATTTTTTTTCTTCATTATCTGCAAAGGGATTATTAATGACTTCACAAAAACCATGTTCAACAAAAAAATCTTCAATTTGAGAAAGCATATTCTTTTCTTGCTGCAAACTGTTGTTTAGCCTTAAAGGAATACTTTTTATGTTGTCATATCCAACTATCCTTGCTACCTCCTCAGATAAGTCATTTTGTGTGGAAATATCATGTCTATATGGAGGAACCTTTATATTTTCTTCAATCTCAAAACCAAGCTTGCTGAGATAGCTAATGTATTCTTCTCTCGTAAGCTTGGTGCCCAAGATTCTATTTATTTCTTCTATTTCAATTGGAACGAATCTTTCTTTTTGATCTCTTCCAACAAAGGTTTTCATACTTAAGGATTTTATAGAAACATGATCCCTTACTATGCTTATGAATCTTCTTAAAACTATTTCTTGTGATGAAATGTCAACTCCTCTTTCAAATTTATGGGCTGCATCAGATTTCAGGTTGTATTTTGTTGTCTTTCCAATTATTGCTTCTGGATTAAAATATGCACATTCGACCAAGACTTTTTTTGTTTTATCTGAGCACGCGGTTGAGTGCCCTCCCATTACACCAGCAAGACTAATTATTTTTTTATTGGATATAAAGACACAATTTTGATCCTCAAGTTTAATTTCATGACCTAGAAGAGTTTTGAAGCTCTCTTGACAAGATTGATTACTGAAAATTAATTCATTATCTAAAGATTCTTTATTATAACAATGAGTGGGTTGCCCCCTTTCATATGAAATATAATTAGAAACATCTGTAAAAAAATTAGTTTTATTATTATCTAACTCTGAAAAGTAATTCTCCAAATATGGTTTATATGATGCAATTTCTCCATCAATCTCTATTTGTAAGAAAGATATCTTTGGACATGATTCAATTGATAAGTTTTGAAAATTAAGATCTAAATCTTCTATTTCTTCATCATATACCTCAAAATCATCTTTACAATTATAAAAATTATTTAAGTCTCTAGATAATCCCAAAAGTGATAGGCAATCGCCTCTATTTGGAGTAATATCCATATCAAATATATCTCCATCAACGATATGCTCGTGACCTAACTGAAAAAGTTTTTGTGAAATGTCTTCTTTAGTTGGTTTCTCAACTAAAAAATTTAAGAGATCTTTGTATATAAATCTCATTTGAACTGGGCCAAGAAATCCAAATTAGATTTATAAAATTCTCTTATATCGTTGACTCCGAACTTGAGCATTGCAATTCTCTCAATGCCAATACCTAAAGCTAGACCACTATATTTATTTGAATCAATGTTGCAATTATTCAATACAATTGGATTTATAATTCCACAACCCAAGATCTCAAGCCACTTTCCGTTTTCGGACAAAATATCTACTTCTGCAGAGGGCTCAGTAAAAGGAAAATATGATGGGCGAAATCTTACATCAACATCTTCACCAAATATACTAAATAAGATTTGGTAAATAAGATCCTTTAGATTAGCAAAATTTACATTATGGTCTACATAAATACCTTCTACTTGATGAAACATTGGTAAGTGAGTAGCATCATCATCTTTTCTATAAACTTTTCCGGCAGAGCTAAATGCAAAAGGTGGTTTTGATTTAAGCATGCTCCTAATCTGGACAGGTGAAGTGTGGGTCCTAAGAACCATGCTCTTATTTTCTAAATAAAAAGTATCATGCATTTGTCTTGCTGGGTGAGACTTTTTAATATTGAGCATATCAAAGTTAAACTCTTCGCTTTCTATCTCTGGACCATGGATCTCTTTAAAGCCAATATTTGACAATAGTTTGACAAGATAGCTTTTAGTTTGATTTATAGGATGCAAAGAGCCCTTATTCTTAACTAATACCGGGGGCTCAATATTGTCCATGCTAGACATTATGATATTATTTTTTCGTTGCAGTTTTTAAGATCTTCTGAAAAGTTGATTCATCATTTATAGCAAGATCAGATAATATTTTTCGATCAATAATAATATTATTTTTTATTAATCCACTAACAAGCTTAGAATATGTAACTCCAAATTCTCTTGAAGCTGAATTAATTCTTGAAATCCACAAAGATCTAAATGATCTTTTTTTATTCTTCCTATCTCTAAATGCATACTGCATTGATTTGATATTAGATTGTTTTGCAGTCTTGTATAATCTACTTCTTGCTCCGTAATGACCTTTAGTAGCTTTAAGAACTTTCTGATGTTTCTTTCTAGCTGTTTTTGCTTTTGTTACTCTAGGCATATTATTTAATTAAATTTTCAACAACCTTAAGTGTTGTTCCCTTCAACTTATTTAATCCTCGATTATGTCTCTTTCTCTTTGTAGATTGCTTAGATAGGATATGATTTCTTCCAGCGCTTCTACTTTTAACAGAAGTACCAGTTCTCTTAAAACGCTTTGAGGCCCCAGAGTGTTTTTTTAATTTGTAACCCATAATAATTCTTTACTTTTGTTTTTTTGGAGAAAGTACCATTAGCAGCTGTCTCCCTTCAAGTGAAGGTTCTTGGTCAACCTGAGCAATTTCTGAAAGGTCCTCTTTAACTCTAGTAAGAAGATCTAATCCCAAATCACTATTAAGTATCTCTCTGCCTCGAAAACGAACGCTAATTTTAGTCTTATTTCTTGAAAGAATAAAGCTTTTAATCTTTTTTAATTTAATTCTGTAATCGCCGATATCGGTTGAAGGTCTAAATTTAATTTCTTTTAATACTGTCTTCTTTGTCTTAGTTCTCGATGAGGAGACATTCTTTTTCTTTGAAAATAAATGTTTACCATAATCCATTAATTTACAAATTACTGGATTTGAGTCTGATGGAGAAACCTGAACGAGATCTAGTGTAGCTTTTTTTGCTACATCTAGAGCTTCTTCAATGGAAACTATACCTTGCTTTTCACCATTTTGGTTAATAAGCAAGACCTCAGAAGCTCTGATCTTTTGATTTATTGGTATATTTTTTTTACTCTGAAAAACTATGATAATAACCTGAGAAAAGCGATACCCTTAATACCATCTCGGCAGTATCTTTGATTTAGAAGAAATAACAATTGCGTCCATTTTTTGTGTGATTTTAAACTAATCAGTTGAATACGCAAATTTTTCTTCATGGCTGTAAAATTGAATGGTCCCAAGAATTATTTTTTAATTTGTATGCATCTCTTTTGTTTAATCTTAATTCATGCCCTTCCCAAAATTCAAAATAATATGGGGTAAATGAAAAGCCACCCCAATAATTAGGGCACCTTCTTAAGTCTTCAGATTGTAAAACTCTATCAAAATTTGATTTGACATCAGAAAATGAATTAATTTCTTTTGACTGTCGTGAAGAAATTGATAAAGCATTCTTGTCAATTGACCTATTTTTAAAATATCTATTATTTATGTCTTGTGAAGTTTTTTTTATCCTTGCCTTAATTCGGATTTGAACATTTATAGAGTCCCAAAAGAATAAAGCTGCAATTTGATCATGCTCAGAAAACTCATTTGACTTTGGTGATTTATAGTTTGAAAAGAAAATAAACCTATCATTATCGAGAAACTTTATATTTACAAATCTTGAATTGACTTCATTTATTGTTTTAGAAAAAGAAGAAATTGATGCTGCATGAATTAACATTTGGCCATTCTGATGTGCTCTTTTATAGGCATCTCTAAATTCCTTAAAAGGTAATTCGTCGCAATTATTTTCAAAAACTATCATATAAAATTGAATATTGATCTATTCTACTAACATAAATCCTTTGAAATCAAAGAAAATTCTTTTTGAATAATATCATTAATGCCTTTTTGCCAATTTGATGGCTTGATACCAAAATCTGAATTTATCTTTTTATTAGATAAAACAGAATACTTTGGTCTTTTTGCCTTGATTTTAAAGCTTGACGAAGAAACCGCTTTTATTTCTTTAGGAGTTTTTAAGCCAATATCATTTAATTGGCTAAATATTTCTTTTGCAAACTCAAACCATGTACAAGGATTATCACCGGTGAAATGATAAATTCCACTTTTTGCATATAGTTTTTTCTGTTTAATAATATCAACAGTGGCTTGAGCTAAATCTTGAGCATATGTTGGACATCCATTTTGATCATTAACAATTGAAACTTCATCTTTATTTTGTGAGAGTTGCAACATAGTTTTGAGAAAATTTTTACCGTACTCACTGAAGACCCATGCTGTTCTAATTATTAAGTAAGAACATCCTGAGGAAATAATACTATTTTCTCCCTTAAGTTTTGTTAAGCCATAAATCGTTTCTGGATTAGTTTTATCATTTTCAAGATAAGGCTTACTGCTACTCCCATCAAATACATAATCAGTTGAGTAATGAAAAAGCTTTATATTCATTTCTTTGCAAATATTAGCTATCTTTGATACGGCTAAATGATTTATAGAATTAGCTATTTCGGGTTTTGATTCTGCTCTATCTACTTCAGTATATGCAGCAGCGTTTATTAAAAATTTTGGTTTATGCTTAAGTAATAACTTTTTAAGCTCTTCAGTTTCTTCGATATTAAGTTGACTTCTGGTGTATGAAAAAATCTCAAACTCTTTTTTGGAAAATTTATCCTGAAGGCATCGCCCAAGCTGCCCGCCCGCTCCAAGGATAAATATTTTCATATTTCGTAATCTGAAAGAGTTCCGGCTTTAATATCTTTCTCGGAAAGTATAGGATCTTTAATTGGCCAATTAATATTTAAAAGAGGATCATTCCATATAATACATCCCTCATCTAAAGGATCATAGTAATCTGTGCACTTATACTCAAAATCTGCTACTTCAGAGATAACTACGAATCCATGAGCAAAGCCAGGCGGAATCCAGAATTGAGTTTTGTTACTTTCCGATAAATAAATACCTTCCCACATGCCAAATGTTGATGAATCTTTTCTTATATCAACTGCAACATCATAAACCTCGCCAGATACCACTCTTACCAATTTACCTTGTGGTTTTCTTTTTTGAAAATGAAGTCCTCTCAAAACACCTTTTGTAGATCTAGAATGATTATCTTGCACAAATGGAGATTTGATACCAGCATAATTCTTGTAATTATTTTCTTGGAAGGTTTCTAAAAAAAATCCTCTCTCATCACCAAAAACTTTTGGCTTGATTATTAAACAGTCATTAAGTTTTGTTTTAATAACTTCCATAGTTATGATTTTGCAATTTTATGGAGAAATTTACCATATCCAGTCTTTGCAAGCTCATCCGCTGTTCTAACAAGTGAATTTTTATCAATCCATCCTTGATTAAGGGCTATTTCCTCCAAACATGCAATCTTTAAACCTTGTCTTCGCTCGATTGTTTGAACAAAATGGCTTGCCTCAAGGAGAGAGTCATGAGTTCCAGTATCCAGCCATGCAAATCCTCTTCCTAAAAGCTGAACATCCAGGCTTCCTTTTTCAAGATATTTCTTATTAACATCTGTAATTTCTAATTCTCCCCTTGCAGATGGTTTGATACTTTTAGCAATTTCAACAACATCGTTATCAAAAAAATATAGGCCAGTTACTGCATAATTAGACTTTGGTCTAGATGGTTTTTCTTCTAATGATATTACTTTTCCTGCTGCATCAAATTCAACTACACCAAATCTTTTTGGATCATCTACTTGATATCCAAAGACAGTAGCACCATTTTCTTTTGCAACCGCAGATAAGAGATTTTTTGAAAAACTTTGTCCATAAAAAATATTATCTCCAAGAACTAAGGAGACATTACTGTTTTCAATAAAATCTTCACCTATTATAAATGCTTCAGCTAGTCCATTAGGTTTTTGTTGGACTGCATAACTAATTCTTAAACCAAAATTAGATCCGTCTCCCAAAAGTTTTTTGTAAGAATCTATATCATGTGGAGTCGATATTATTAGTATTTCTTGAATCCCAGCAAGCATTAAAACAGATAGTGGATAATAAATCATCGGCTTGTCATAAATAGGCAATAATTGCTTTGACACTCCTTTAGTTATTGGATGAAGGCGAGTTCCTGATCCTCCAGCTAAAACTATTCCTTTGTAATTTACAGCCATACTATTTCCCCAATCGCTCCAATAAATAATCGCCTGATAAAACTCTCTTCCACCATGTTGGATGGTCTAAATACCACTTTACAGTTTTTTTAATACCTGATTCAAATGTTTCAAGCGGAACCCAGCCTAGATGCTTTTGAATTTTTGATGCATCAATAGCATAACGCTTGTCGTGACCTGGGCGATCTTTTACAAAAGTTATTAAATCAGAAAAAGTTTTTACTTCTGATGGTTTTTGATCAACATGTTCGTCTAAAAGATTACAAATTGTTTTAACTACCTCAATATTTGTTTTCTCATTATGTCCACCAATATTATAAGTCTCTCCTATGGATCCCTCTAAAACGACTTTAATTAATGCTCTGGCATGATCTTCAACGTAAAGCCAGTCACGAATTTGAGTTCCATCTCCATAAACAGGAATAGGTCTTCCATGAATTGCATTCAAAATAACATGAGGAATCAACTTCTCAGGAAAATGAAATGGACCATAATTATTTGAGCAATTAGTAATAATTATTGGGAGTTTATAAGTGCGGCCCCATGCACGCACCAAATGATCTGATGCTGCTTTACTTGCAGAATACGGAGAAGATGGTGAATAAGATGTGGACTCAGTAAAAAGATCGTCCTTGCCGACCAAATCTCCATATACCTCATCAGTGGATATGTGATGAAAACGAAATCTTTCTTTCTGATTTTGATCTAAATTGCTGAAATATTTTCTTGCTTCCTCCAGCATGACATAAGTTCCATTAATATTAGTATCAATGAAATTAGAAGGTGAGTCTATAGATCGATCAACATGACTTTCAGCTGCTAAGTGCATAATGAAGGTTGGCTTAAATTTTTTTAAGATTCTGGAGATAGAGTCTTGGTCACAAATATCCATTTTGTGAAAAATATACCGATTGGAAGATTTAACACTTAACAACGAATCAAGATTGCCTGCATAAGTGAGCTTATCTAAGTTAATTACATTATATTCTGTGTTATTGATTATTGCTCTGATCAGAGCACTGCCAATAAACCCAGCACCGCCTGTGACTAAAATGGTATCTTTAACATTATTTTTAAATATTTTCATAACGATCAAATATTAAAAGTTTTTAATAATCCTTGCTTTAGTTTAATTAATGGTGCCCAATCTAATTCTTTTAATGCACGATTGCAATCTAAAACAGAATACCTCATATCAGTATCTCTCTCCGGAAGTTCAATAATATCAGCCTTAAGTTTTAATAGAGATTCAATAATCATAATTAGCTGACTTAAGCTTGTCCCAATGCCTGTCCCAATATTAAATGTATGAAATCTGCCTTTATAATTTATTATTTTATCAATCGCTTTAACGACATCCTCAATGTGAATATAGTCCCTGACTTGACTCCCATCCCCATATTTATAGACTGATTTGTTCAGTGTTATATTATCCCTGTAAATGGGTATAACTCCTTGTTCTTTTCCATCTCTTCTTATTATTCCATAAGGGTTTGCTAACCTGGCGGAATATATTGAAGTTTTGGTTTTTTTCTGGGAAAAATTAGTAAGAAAATCCTCCGTTCTAATTTTAAGTTTTCCGTAAACAGATCTTGGCGCTAAAAAAGAATCCTCTGTAAATGGCTTTTGGAATTTGTTGATTGAATCATCATAAATTGCACCACCAGAAGAAAAATAAATAAAACAGTTCTTTGATTGTGATAATCCTTCTAAAACCTTTTCGATTTGAATTATCTCTGATTGAAGAAATTTATTTAAATCTTTTGATAAAACTTTTGATGATGGAAAAATAGGACATGCCAAATAAAGGCATACATCAATCGTATTTATAAATTTTTTATAAAATATGTCATTATTAATTTCTTCTATTTTTCTTTTAGAAGATTTGGGACAGTAAAATCTTCTTTCAACAATACTATCTCTACCAGAAATAAATATCTCATTGTTACCAAAATCATAACTCTTAGTTAATGAGGAACCAATGGATCCAAAACCTCCATATAACCAATAGTTCATAAAGTCACCTTTAAAAATTTC
>MDTG01037290.1_pt1 | contig 13223 bp, 30 predicted proteins | sample 811421 | NCBI WGS metagenome assembly MDTG01 (sample SAMN05326645, study PRJNA326480) | marine metagenome | isolation source: seawater | place: Pacific Ocean: South East | collected 2011
ATTGTATGCTTTGAGGTTCTGAGAAGTAGAGAGAGGTTATATCAACCCTATTGGGGGGAGGGATGAACCGAGCTCCCCCCAAGAAATCACCACTTTCCACTATTTATATCTATAAGAAGGTTACATTGGAGCTAAACCAATGGAGAAGATGCATCAATATTGATCTAATACTAATAGTAGTATTTATAATAATTCCTCTGGCCTACATATGGTGGAATGAGAGCTAACTCCATTGGATTTGAGCTTCATCTCCCCTTTGACACACCTTGAACCACTTTTACCCACTTTTTGACACTTTGATATACTTATTGATATAGAGGATGAGCTAGAATATAGTGTGTGTATGTCTTTATGACATACTTTTTTAGCCATAAGTTTTAATATAATCAGTATGTCAATATGTCAGGAGATGATGAAATGCCTAAGAATTTAAGCAAGGATAGGATGATTTGGGCCATTAATGAGACTCGTAGTATGAGACAAGCTGCCGTTTTGTTAGATGTAGCCTACAATACTTTTAAAAAGTATGCTAAGATGTATGAATTATGGCAACCCAACCTTAATGGACCACGCCAAAAGGGTCACGTAGGAGGGTTTAAACAGCCTGAGATAATGGATGTATTAGGTGGTAAGAACCCTAGCTACTCCACAGCTAAACTTCAGTACAGATTAATCCGAGAAGGATACGTAGCTGAGGAATGTTCGAACTGTGGATACGATGAGTATAGGACATTTGATATGACCAAACCCTTACAATTAGACTATATAGACGATGATACCACCAATAAGGAGCTTAGCAACCTAAGATTGTTATGCTTTAACTGTTATTATATACTCAAGGTAAGGAGAAATCAGGTGGAGATACCCTCGAATGTGCAGAGTTTCACCAAAGCAATCAACCAAGCCTTCTCCACCGACCCAACTGAGTAGGGAATCCCAATCTCAATAGGCCTAAGCTTAACGCATTTTTGCCATATAAGTCAAGTCTTTTTTGTAAAAAACACCATATTTTATGCGGCGGTTCGACTGCACGCGGCTAATTAATTGAAAAAAAGTGAAAATAATTGAAAAAAACCCTTGACTTTTAGCTTATTTCTTCGTAGCTTAAGGGGTAATGATTGAGGAAATGACAATGAATTAGAGAGAAAAGAATTAAGGGAGCTAGGGTTAAGAGCCACTGCTAGAACTACCTTATGATAACCGACTCTGAGGTTATAAAGTTCTTCTGGAGTTCCCAAATAAAAGGGGCTAGGGTTAAGAGCCACCGTCTGTCAAAATGTCTGACATCTGGAGCCCCAAAGAATTTGTTGTGTTCATAGGTGGTTGGGTTTGGTTATTCCCCAGCCACCGACTCCCTTATTGGAATAAACTCGGTAGCCTAAAAAGATTTTTGCTACGCAAACCTAATACTTATATATATGAAAGACTTTAAACGATTTACAGAACTAATACTAAAGATGGAAGAGGATTTAATAATGCTATACCACAGCGGAGAGGTAGTGGGATTCATGCAGGAGGACCCGGAGTACGTGGCTGTATCGATGGTTAGCCTAATCATGGATAGGAAGCACTATAGGGAGCTAGGTATGGTGGTTGGGGAAGCATGACGGAATGACAGACATGGGGGCCCGGCCATAGCATTAAGTCGTTAATCGCGAGCAGGTGACAGATTGTCACACGCTCATATTGAAGCGTATATTGAGGCAAGTTTTTTTCCCTATAGGAATTGATATATCTTTCGTATCATAATGATAAAATTTATTTTGCGTATTATCGGAGAGTTAAGATGAAGAGAATAGATTGGAAAAATCTGACTAGCATAGTCGGATTTATCGGTGCCCTAGCCGGTGGGTACTATAAGTTGCAATCCGATGCTCAACTTCAAATCTCACAACAGCTGGTTATCAAAAGGGCTGAGAAGGCTCGGTATCAAATTGATTCACTCAGAACTGCCAGAAGGTTAAAGGAGTTGATATGGGAGTTACAGGATTCGATTAGGCTAGAGATAGCAAAGTTAGAACAGAGGTTAAGATGATATATCTATCTCTCTTCCTTATAGTATTCTGTATCTCAATATGTTTGTATCTTATGCTAAGTATGGATTAACCCATCATGTGGTTTAGGATTAGGGCAAAGGATTTATCCATTGATAAACAAAACGGTGGGATGTGGATAACGTTTTGGCTTTGGGGAGATAGTGAACAGCATATTAGGGATATATTAAATCGTAAGGGCCACCATCACCCTATTGAATCAATTGTCCGAGATAAACCTAACTTCGTTGACTAATGATAAATACTTTATTACATATCTATACCAAGTTTCGCCAATGGCTATTCCCCACGAAGTATAAATACAAGACGATACACGTTTATAGTGATGAGAATTGTCGAACCACCACCGAAGGTGGACCGCACAAGGTAAGGATTAAGGTTAAGAAAAAGTAAAAAAGTTTCCCAAAAGACTTGACTTGAATATGGCTTAGGCGTTAACTTAGGGGGCCACTAAAAGGCTGTTTTTTTAACACTTAATAAAAGGAGTTCGTATGAACTATTCAACAACACTTAACACTTGGAAACTACCGAACATCAAGCTAGGAGATTCTTACCAATACGGTGAGAAGAAACATAGGATTGGTGAGGTTCGAAAGAATGATTTGGTATTGGTTAAAAGGTTTAAGAACTACTATCAGATGACGAAAGGAAATCACTTCGAAACATATGTTTTGAAAGCGACTTCTGATTCTTTTAAACCAATCAAAACCAATAGTGTTCGAATCCAAAACTCTTGGAGTCGGTACTTTGATTGTGTGAGGGTTTCATAACTCTCTAAAATTAGGATGGGTTTCGGCCCATCCTATTTTTTTGCCTAAAATTATTTTAACTTTTTTTAAAAAAAGACTTGACTCGTATGGCGTTTTATACATAGCTTAAGGTATGAGAAAAAGGGAAAAAATAATGAACTTAAACGAAACAATTTACTTTAGAAATCATATAATCGGTGTTGAGGAACTAGACCCGCCTTTTAGAGAAGTTCCTTTCTTTCAACTAATGGATGAGTTTTGCAATGAGTATGATGATATGGATAACTGTGAGAACTTTGCTGTGGTTTGGAATTATATAGACGAGGAAGTTCACATTCAACAGATATATAATCATGATACTGGTGAGATTTATTGGGAAGATAATTTTCCTGAACTTGAAGGTTGTGGATGGCACGGTAGGGATTGGACTATAGGTGATGAGATACTTTACTGTAGTCTTTTAATGTGGGGTGAGATGGAGCAGACTATTGCTTAGACTAAAGACACAAGATGGTATTGAGTTTGGTTGGGTTGCAGATAACTTTGTATCGAGGGATATCTGCAAACGACTAATACTTTTAGGCAAACCAACTCTCGAACCATCTAGTACTTTAGAACCAGTTCAGGAAAATTTCAGAACAAGCTCTAATACTTTTTTATATTATAATAATGGTATGGAGACCGTTGACAAAGTATTCAGTACGGTTACTGATATTATAAAAGTTCCATTGCAAAATTGTGAAGGTATGCAACTTGTACATTATAAGTCTGGTGAGTTTTACAAACCACATCATGATTACTTTTATCCGTGGATGGATTACTATAAAGAGGAAGCAAGATGTGGTGGTCAAAGAACTTGGACAGCCTTTTTATATCTCAATGATGTTAAAGAAGGTGGTGAGACAAACTTTCCAAATATCAATATTCAAGTTAAACCATTGGCTGGTAGAGTTGTTTTTTGGAGAAATTCAATTGATGGAAATTTAATTGAAGATAGTTTTCATGAGGCTAAACCACCAATTGATTGTGAGAAGTGGGGAGCAAATATATGGGTAAGAGAGAAAAAATTTATTTATGTGTAAAAAAATAAAAAAAGGAGTCTATATGACATTAAAAGAAATAATAATAGAAGCACTACACGATCCTCAGAATAGGAATACTGATGGTTCGGTTAAGTGGAATTGGGTTGATTCTGATTTATGGTTACACCCATATAGTAAGGTCTATACTGACCAAGAGAAGCATGATGCTTTAGATAATTTTCCAGACTCGGAAGTTCCTGTTTGGGGTGAGTTTACACCAAGGGTAACACACCCGTTACCTTAAAAAAAGTTTAAAAAAGACTTGACTCGTATGGCGTTTTATACATAGCTTAAGGCATGATAAAAAGGGAAAATATGAAAAACATAATAAAATTAGAAAGTGTCGGAACTGCATTAAATATGAAAACCGGAATGACTCATCCGATAAACGCTGATGGAACTATTGACTTTTATGATGGAGTCGCAACACACATTCTCTATGACGAGGGTGGTTTTGATGAGGATGGTTTTGAGTTATATGACTTGGCTGATTTAAAAGATAGGGAAGTCATCGAAGAATATTTAGAAACAACAAAGTAAAAGGAAACAAATAATGGCTTATATGAATCAAGAAAAGAAAAAGGAGTTAGCTCCAAAAATTAAACAGGCTTTGAAAAAGCATAATATGAAAGGTACACTTAGTGTCGATAACTATTCTACTTTAAGGTTGACTCTTCAATCTGGTTCTATCGACTTCAAGTATACTGGTCAAGATGGTAGGACTATCAGAAATATAAATGAGTATTGGTATCAAGACCACTTCAAAGATAATCCTGAAGCACTTGCTTTCTTATCAGAGGTGATTCCTGCGATGAATAATGGAAACCACGATAACTCTGATATAATGACAGATTACTTTGATGTCGGTTGGTATATTTCTGTTAACCTTGGTAAGTGGGATAAACCTTATATAGTTAATGCGTAATAAAGAAAGATTCAAAACAGAGATTAGGGCTCTTCGAACTGTACTTATGGATGAGCCCTATTGTAAATCATTAGGTAATTTTCACACCTTTGTAGCCGATATGCATGTCGCATTAGTTTCTGATAGAAAGATTACAGGTAAGATGCAAAGCAGTATCCAAAAAATTATTGATAACTACCATAGATTAGCCTCACCTGAAGTAAGGATGAAGAGATTAAAAACTATGGATAAGATGGATGTACTTTCTACAAAATTAAAACAATGTGATTACCACGACTTGTATAAGATGGAAAAGCAAGAGATTATAGATAGTATGAAGAAGTGGGCGTCAAGAACCGGTTTCTTGACTAAGAAACAAATGTTATATTGTAATAAACTTTTTACACAATTTAATAAAAAAATTCAAAAAAGTACTTGACTTTTAGCAAAAGTTTTTGTAGCTTTAGCCGTTAAATAAAGGGAGAAAATATGAAGAACTTAGTTGAAAATGCTTTCGGTGATATAGTTGAGAGAACTGATTACGGCAACCACAAAAATCAGTTAAATTTATTCGACAACTTAAATGAGGTTGTTGAGGAGAATATCACAGCGGATGATATATTAGATTTTTTATTTGGTAATAACAGAAAAGGAAATAAGTAATGAAAGAAATTTTTGAAGAGATACAAAATGATATGGATGATTTTTTCGCAGAAATGGATAAAGTAATTTACACTTACGAAGTAGATGGTGAGTTAGTTTCAGAGCCTGTTGAAGATGTTCTTGAAAGAGAACACTTGGAAATGAAAGCTGAATTAGCGATGGGGATATAAAATGAGTTTAGAAACACAATTATTCAAAGATTCAGCAATTGATTTTGCAGAAGGTATCGGTAATCTAATTACAGGTATTAAAAAAGATTACGCTGATTGGATGACTAGCGAAGATATGATTGAAAGGTTTAACAAAGGTATTAATATTAGAACCGGCAAAAAATACACAAAAGTAATTTGTGGCTCTTCTGTATGGGGGTTTATTGCAAATACCGATGGAACTCATAAAGGAATACCACATAAGAAAGGTGATGTATTCAAAGCCGCTGGTTGGGCAGCTCCAGCTAAATGGGCTAGAGGAAGTATTTTTGACACTAACACAAATTGGTTCAGTTGGACTGGACCTAATTACTTATAAGGAGTAAAGTATGAAAAATCCAAAAGATGAAGCTATCTTAGATATGATGGCTGAAGAAGTAGAAGTCAGTAACGAACTAATCGCTGATAACAGCGACTACGTTGATTATCTTCTCAATGAGAGGAAGGACGGTTACTCAGGTGATTATGAGTCATCCGATGTAATGGAGTTTGATGAAACTGATGATGAGTGGTATCTTGACTAAATGTGAAGTATGTAAACAAGAGTTGAATGGGACTATGATATTCTATCCAACTCTTTGCTTGCAGTGTGTTATAGAGTTAGATATTAGTGATAAAGAAAAACTTAAAAAATATAAAGAAAAGACTTGACTTGTATTGCAATTCTTTTGTAGCTTAACATATGACGAAAAGGGAAAAAATGAAAAACTTAAACGGTTATTGGGTTAATAAAAAAAGTGGTACTATCCATCATGTTTTACAAGATACCGATTGGAATGGTAACATTAAGTTATGGGCTAATAGTTGTAATCTTAGGTGGGAAAGAGATTATCACTTCAGAGGAGATGCAGTTCAGAGGTTTCAAAAGAACTATGATTTTGTTTGTGAGAATCCAACCAATGAGTTTTATACTGCAGTGTTGGCTAACGAGAAATTAAAGAATGAGTTTACTTGGGGTGTGAGAACCAAAGGTAGACTTGGTATCACAAAAGAAGAATTTTTTAACAAAGTAAAAGGAGAAGCATAAATGACTTATGTTTATGAATATGTTGTCGGTAATGACAATGTTAAAGTGGAGTACTGTCATAGCAGTATTTCAGATGAAATCAAAGTGGTTGATATGTGGGTTAATGGTAAATTTCATAGAACCAATTGGATGAGTCCCGAAGGTAACAAGGCGTTGATGGCTAGGTTGGAGAAGGATATGGAAGATAGGATGTGTGGCACTTTGGACGACATGACCGTTGGTGGTTACAATGGCTTTGACACAGAGCTTGATTTAGATAGAGATATACCGGAGATTGCAATTGCTTAAAAAAATATTAGAAAGGCTTGTAGACATAGAAGGTCAGTTAGATGATGCTTACTACAACCTACCTGAGTACGATGCTAACTCAGAAGGTAAGGGTTATATAGATGGTGCGAGGTGTGACTTGTACCATCTAAAAGATGAAATTGAAAAAGCTATTGTAACTGATAAACAATTAGATCCAATAGAAAGGTGGGCTGATGAAGATGTTACATTTGATGAAGTTATGAATACATCACCGACACTAGCAAAAGGATTATAATGAATCTATTAGAAAAAATAATAGAAACATTCGATGGTGTTATTATAGAAGATAATCAATGGACTATGAAAGGTTCTAATGGTAAGCGGTATATTGTGGAATGGGATAAATATAATAAAAAATACAGTTGTCAATGTAAAGGTTATATTTATAGAAAGAAGTGTAGGCACATTACAGAATTATCAGAATCTTTTAGGAGACATTATGCAGTTAGATAATATAGACCACGTTGCTGTACAAGTTACACATATAGCTAGAGGTGTAGCTTTTTATAAAAAAAATTTTAATTGTGAAGTAGAATACGAAGACCAATCTTGGGCCTTACTGAAATTTGAAAACACAAAACTAGCTTTAGTATTACCCGCAGAACACCCACCACATATTGCTATTATAGATGATGAATTGGAAGGTGGTGATGTACATAGGGATGGTAGCCGTTCTAAATATGAACACGATGGTTACGGTAATATGGTAGAAATAATTACTTATAAGGATGTAAAATGAAAGATAAAATAAAAATAAATGATGTTGTTGAATTCAAAGCATCTTCACTTGGAACTGGTACAATAGTTAGTGTACCGAATGAAGACACCCATATGTATACTGTTAGGTTAGGTATACAGGATATAAATGGTAAAACTATAAGTTGTACTGAGCATTATTTTAGGGTGGTTGAATGATTGAAATTCAAAAGAATAAAAGAGAAACAATTAGAATCTCTGAGTCGGAGTATGAAGGTCACAAATTTATTGATTTGAGAATTTGGTATGATGATAATGGAGAAATGAAACCTACAAAAAAAGGTATATCATTTAACCCTAATATTGCGAAAGAAGTTATTGAAGGAATATTAAAAACAGTTGAGGAATCAGATTGGAAAAGCTTCTAGCCAATAAACTTTATTTAGCTATCATTGCTCAGATAATCGGTGGTGTCACAGCCTTTTTTCAATTACAAGGATGGGTGGTGTGGCCTGATAAACCTTTTTTGAAATCGATATGGTGGTTATACACAACCAGTCTTATCATCGCACCATTATTCTTTTGGAGTACTAAATGGTCTTATGAATACTTTGGTGCGTTTTGGAATATGAGACTCGCGGGCTTTGGTATAAGTACAATGATATTTGGATTTCTAGCTTGGTGTTTGATAGGAGAGATACCAACAATTAAAACTATGATTAGTCTTTTACTTGCTTTTGCAATTATACTAATACAAATCAGCAATTTATAGGAGATGTAAATGAAAAATTTATCTAGAATACATATTATATTAGCATTACTTGCTTTTATATTTGGTGCGAGGCTAAAAGGACAGAATCTAAATTATTATGTTAGTAATGATTTTGAATTACTTCCTAAACCTCCTGAGTTAGTACCTTATCAAATTGTACCGTTAGATCCAGAACCTGATTGTAGGCTAGAGATGGGTATTGAGTTGATATATCCTCAAAGTATTATGAACCTACCAGAACCTCAGAAAGAAGAAACATTAGAAATAATTTATAAAAGAATAGCGTTTGAGATTTCTAATCCTGATAAAACTGCTGGACTATTTCAAGTAGACGGCCAGATGTATCATTTAATCAGAATACCTTACACAGGTGCTTCTAATTTTTGGGGATGGGAATATGATTGAATTTTTATTATTTACATTAGGTTATATTTTTTTACTTTGTTTTTCAATGTTTATTTTAATTCAATGGGATAAGATTGTATGATTGAATATTTTTTATTAGGTATATTAGCACCCATATTTTTAAACTTAATGCATCTTATTATCGGTTTGTATGTGGTTACACAACGAGGTAATCTGATGTCATTAGGGTTTACTGGTATGGGATTTATTAGCAAAACCACAGGTATGATATTCTTAACTTGGTTTGGTGTTGGGTACTTAGAATTAGATTTCAGAATATTCGTACCACTACTTACATTTTTTTGGTTCTTTACTCATGTAGTTGAAGCATTTGTTATACAACATTACATGAAAGAGAATGAAAGTAATTTTATTAAATCAATACAAATATAGGAGATATCATGGATTTATATATTGGAATAATTACTTTTGTCGGTATACTATATATTACCGCAAAATTTTACGCTGATGATTATAATGATTTTTTTAAATTCTAAGGGAGTTTTTTATAATGAAAGTATTTCCAAAGAAAGAAGCATATATACTATTCGGAGATCAACTAAATAGGATTATGCAGTGTCTATATGTACTAAAAAAAAGAAATTCTGATATAGAAGGTTTATCATTATTTATAGAACAATTAGAGACAATGCCGTCATATGATTCTTTACTCAGCAAGTTTGAAGAGGAAGATGATACTATGGAGAGTTGGTTAAATAGTATTGGTCTTACACTTGGTGGTAAATGATTTATTACGCTTTAAAAATCAAGTGGTTTATTGAAGACACATTTAGCCTATGTAAAAATCTTTTAATGTTACAGCTTTATAAAAGACATTTAAAAATGAGAATAGAAAAAAATAATTTTGGGAGAAGAGAAGAATGGTAGATTTAAGAATAAAAATATTAGATGATGATTCAAATCTATATCCGTTTTATAATGATTGGAATGCTATACACGATGGTGATGCTGGATTAGATTTATATTGTCCTGACCAATTATTAATAGAATCAGGTGAAACATATTTAATCAAAATGGGTATTGCTTGTGAAATGACAGATGAGTATTTACCCGTTAGTTATATGTTGGTTCCACGAAGTAGTATTTCTAAAACACCGTTAAGAATGTCTAACTCTATCGGTATTATTGATGCTGGTTATCGTGGAGAGATAATGGCATCTGTAGATAATACCGGTGATAAGGATTATATGGTAGTACCAGGTCAAAGATTATTTCAAATAGTACATCCAACATTATATCCATTTACGGTAGGTGTTGTAGACAAACTTTTAGAAACCGATAGGGGTGATGGTGGATTTGGGAGTACGGGAAAATGAATGATAAATTACAAGAACTACTAACCATCACTATGGAAGAGTGTGGAGAGTTAATACAGGCCTGTAGTAAAGCAATTAGATGTGATGATTATCATGACAATAAAAAACTACTTGAAGAAGTTGGTGATGTTTATTGTATGATTGAACTGTTACATGAATATGATTTAATCAGTTGGGATGATGTTGAAAAAAGAGTAAAAATTAAAAAAGAAAAATTAAAAAAATGGAGCAGTTTAGTATGAATATAGGTTACGCATGTATCAATATGCAGTTAAGTTATCCCCAAAAATATGGTGGTAAAGAAAAAGGTATAAAACCAGTTACCACAGGTCGTAGTATGATTAAAAGAACCTTTGAATCAAAAGGTGTGGATTATGCAAGCGAATTAACTTTACAGAATGTTAAGGACTTGAATCAAATTGTACAATGGAATGTAATCAATGGGTATAAATTCTTTCGTATCACATCAGGCTTAGCACCGTGGAAGTCTGAATATAAATGGAATGATTTGAAAGATATAGTTGAGATTGAAGGATATCTTAATTCTGTTGGTTGGGTAGCTAAAACACATAATGTTAGAATTACATCACATCCTGGTCCGTTTAATGTTCTCACCTCACCACACGAGCATGTTGTCGAAAACTGTATCGGTGACTTAACCGATCATGGTGATGTATTTGATATGATTGGTTTAGGTAGAACACCATATAATAAAATTAACATACACATTGGTGGGGCATATGGAGATAAACCAGCAGCTATGGAAAGATTCTGTAAGAACTTTGAAAGATTACCAGAATCAGTTCAGAGTAGGCTAACGGTTGAGAATGATGACAAAGCATCAATGTATTCAGTAAAGGAGTTATACAATGGAGTTTACAAACGAATTGGTATACCTATCGTTTTTGACTATCATCATCATAAGTTTTGTACAGGTGACTTATCAGAAAAGGCTGCTTTGGAATTGGCTTGTTCTACTTGGCCAGAGGATATTGTACCAGTTGTTCACTATAGCGAAAGTCGTAGTGCCGAACAACTTGACGAATCAATTAGACCTCAAGCCCATTCTGATTATGTGTACGATTACATTGACACTTATGGTAATGATGTTGATATTATGATTGAGGCAAAACACAAAGAGTTAGCCGTACAAAAATATAAAGAGTTACATTTAAATTAACAATTTTCTACTTCTGATATATTTATAATTGTATAGATTTATTGGAGATAGAAGTGACCAAAAATGAATTAAAAAGCTTAGTTTTATCAGAGCTAAATGACTTTATAAAATCAAAAGCCAAAATTCAAGTGCAAAAAAACGAATCTGTTGATGAAAAAGTAAATCCTGAAATTAAAAGGATATATAAATTACTTTTAAAGTACGGGAATAATCAAAAAGACGCAATGTCTATGATTAATAAGAATCTAAAGTATGTAAATAAAACATATAGAAACTCAACTCCAAGAGGTAAAGCTATAGCACTGGTAGGACTTCAAAGCTTAGGTGAGAGCATGACAAAATCACAGATTAAAAATATGCGAGATGAATTTAATAAAACAGGCGAGTTACCATCTCATTTAAAAAAGTTTGTAAAAGCTGAAAAAGAATTTGAGAAGAAATTTAAAGTAAGAGATATAGTTGTTCCTGGTTTGGAATGGATGTCTAAAATAAAAGAAGATATGAAAAATACTTCTAGTATGATGAAGTCTGTTCGTAAAGGACCCAAAGTCGGACCTTGGGATATCATTGTAAGTAAAAACAATAAGATAGTAAAAAGAGTACTTGTAAAAAATCTAAAAGAGCTTCCAGCAGAAATGTCTGATTTGAGAGATAAGTATCCAAACCATGTTATCGGTATAGAATCTAAAGCAGGTAATATAGTTTACAGAGAAGGAACTTGTGGTTATGGAGTAGATGGTAAGTTGGGAGAAGAACCAGCAGGATCTCATCTGATAAAAAAGAAGTTATTGAAATCTAAGAAAAAATTTGATTTAGACGAAGCTTGTCAAAAAGGATATATGACACATCCTACCCGTAAGACAAAGATTATGTTTGGTAAGAGATATAGAAACTGTGTAAAGAAAGAAGGAGTCGATACTACAATGACTATGGAACAAGCTGGTATAATAGCTGATAACATCTGTATTAATTGTGGTGACTTTACAAATGAAAATTTAAGAAAGTGGTTCAAGCAGAAATGGGTGAACATTGGTAAAAAGAAAAAAGGTGGTGGTCATCCACCTTGTGGTAGTAGTGGTAAGAAGCGTGGATATGCTAAATGCGTACCAGCTTCCAAAGCTGCTGGTATGACAAAGAAACAAAAAGCTAGTGCAACTCGTAGGAAGAGAGCAGCACAGAACAAAGCTGGTAGAGGTGGTAAACAATCTGCAGGACAGGGTAAGAAGCCAATATACGTTTCTACTAAACCAAAGAAATAATGGCTGATTTAATCTTACCAAGAGGAAAGGTAAAGGTTCTCAAAGCTGAGGACGAAGATTATGATAGAGGTCTTTTAGTCGAGCTATTGGATAACGGTGGGTATAAGATGGCTTATTGGTATGATAAACCAAATAAACCATATCCTGTTGAGATAATAGTAGATGGGAAGAGTATTGCGAAAGATGGAAAGATAGTGGAGATGAAATTTCATCCAAAGGATTATTACGACAAACAAGAGGAAAGTAAAATGGGATTAAAATTAGAAGAAGTAGTAGGTAAAAGACTTACAGAAGAACAGTTCGATGAGGCTGCTGGTAAGAAGGATGCTTGTTACCATAAGGTTAAAGCTCGTTACGATGTATGGCCTTCTGCTTATGCAAGTGGTGCTTTGGTAAAATGTAGAAAAGTTGGTGCCAAGAATTGGGGTAACTCAAAGAAAGAAGGTGTGAATGAAGCTTCTATGGAACTAAATAAAATCAAAGATGCTATCAAAATGTTTCAAAAGAAAATTGAGAAACAAGGTAGAGTTACTAATGCCAGAGATGAGGAACACTTATCCAACTTAATTAAACTTTA
>MDTG01207508.1_pt1 | contig 13223 bp, 12 predicted proteins | sample 811421 | NCBI WGS metagenome assembly MDTG01 (sample SAMN05326645, study PRJNA326480) | marine metagenome | isolation source: seawater | place: Pacific Ocean: South East | collected 2011
ATATTGGTAAAAGAGCAAAATTTTTAACTACTACAGCTAAAAAATCTCATCCTTTTGAATTTATTCATAATGAACTTGGTTTTAATTATAGAATGCCAAACATCAATGCTGCTTTAGCTTGTGCACAATTAGAACAGCTTTCTGTCTATTTAAAAAGCAAAAGAAAGTTAGCTTTAGATTATAAATCTTTTTTCACAGAAAAAGGAATAAAATTCAGAACAGAAAATACTAATACAAAAGCTAATTATTGGCTGATGTGTATTGAATTAGAAAATAAAAAGGAACGAGATTTTATATTAAAAAAAACTAATAATTCAAATATAATGACAAGACCAATTTGGAGATTAATGAATGAATTACCTATGTACAAAAATTGTCAAAAAGATGAGCAAAAAAATTCTTATTTTCTTCAAGACAGAATTTTAAATATTCCTAGTAGTGTAATTTTATGAAAAATATAAAACCAAATATTATTTTAATTGGTGGCGGTGGTCATTGTATTTCAGTTATTGACATTATTGAAAATGATAACAAATTTAATATAAAGGGTATTCTTGACTTGAAAAATAAAAATAAAACTATTTTAAATTATCCTATTTTAGGAAATGATAATTTAATTCCTTCGTTAGTTGATAATAATACATATTTTTTGATTACTGTAGGACATATAAAAACTTCATTAATTAGAAAAAAGATTTCTAATATACTAAATAAGTATAATGCTAAAATTGCTACAATTGTATCCTCTTTAGCTTATGTATCAAAACATGCCAATGTTGGAGAAGGATCTGTAGTTATGAACCATGCAGTTATTAATGCTAATTCATTTATAGGTAAAAATTGTATTATTAATACTAAATCTAACATAGAACATGGTGTTTCAATTGGAGATTTTTGTCATATTTCAACATGTTCAGTAATAAACGGTGATACTGAAATAGGTTCTGGAACTTTTATTGGAAGTAATGCAACTATTTCAAATGGGGTTTTAATAAAAGATAATAGCATTATTTCTGCTAATAAATTTATTAAGAAATGAACAAAACAATAATTATAGCTGAAGCTGGAGTTAATCATAATGGTGATATGGAAATTGCAAAAAAATTAATTAACGTAGCTGCAGATTCAGGAGCTGATTATGTGAAGTTTCAAACATTTAAAGCAAATGAAATTGCGATCAAAAAATCAAAAAAAGCTGAATATCAAATTAAAAATCTAAAAAATCATGATTCTCAATTTGAAATGTTAAAAAAATTAGAGTTAACAAAAAAACATCACCTGGATTTAATTAAACATTGTAGCATAAAAAAAATTAAATTTTTATCAACTGCTTTTGATACAAACAGTTTAGAATTTTTAAAAAAATTAGATTTAAAAATTGCAAAAATTCCCTCAGGTGAAATTACAAATTATCCATATTTATTGTCTATCGCGAAAAACTTTAAGAATGTTATCATTTCAACAGGAATGTCAAATATTATGGAAATTAATAATGCATTAAATGTTCTTATTGGGAACGGCATCAAAAAGGATAATATCACAGTTTTACATTGTAATACAGATTATCCAACTAATTATTCTGATGTAAATTTAAAAGCTATGTTAAATATTCATAATAAAACTGGATTAAAATATGGGTATTCTGATCATACATTAGGCATTGAAGTCCCTATAGCTGCAGTTGCTTTAGGTGCTTCTGTTATCGAAAAACATTTTACAATTAGTCGAACCATGCAGGGGCCAGATCATGCAGCATCATTAGAACCTGATGAGCTTAAAAATATGATAAGATCGATAAGAAATATTGAATTGTCAATTTCTGGAAATGGGTTAAAACAGCCATCTAAAAGTGAATTAAAAAACAAAGAGATTGTTAGAAAAAGTATAGTTGCAATAAAAAAAATAAACAAAAATGAAATTTTCACCACTTACAATATAGGAATTAAAAGACCTGGAACAGGAATTTCACCAATGAAATGGAATCAAATAATAGGAACCTGTGCTATCAAAGATTTTGAAGTTGATGATATGATTGAATTATGAGAAAAGTTTGCGTAATTACTGGATCAAGAGCTGAATATGGATTATTATATTGGACTATAAAAGGAATTGAGGATGATAGTTCATTAAAACTTCAATTAATAGCTACAGGAATGCATTTATCTAAGGAATTTGGATATACATACAACCAAATTGAAAAAGATGGATTTGTAATAGATAAAAAGATAAAAATTTTAGATCCTTCTGATTCACCAAGAGGAATTTCCACAACTATGGGTAACACATTAATTGAATTTTCAAAAGCATTTAAATTAATGAGACCTGATATTATTCTAATTTTAGGTGATCGTTATGAAATATTTAGCGTGGCTGCTGTTGCAATGATTTATGGTATTCCTATAGCTCATTGTCATGGAGGAGAATCAACAGAGGGAGTAATTGACGAGCCAATTAGACACTCAATTACAAAAATGTCTCATTTACATTTTTGTTCAACTGAAAAATATAAAAACAGAATAATTCAATTGGGCGAGTCAAAGGAAAACATATTTCAAGTTGGAGCTCTAGGTATAGAGAGTATTAATAAATTGAAATTATTTTCTAAAAATCAACTAAGTGAATCACTTTCATTTGACATAAAAAATAAAAATTTTTTTTTAATAACATTCCACCCTGTTACATTGGAAGATAATAGCTCAAAAAAACAAATTAAGGAATTATTAGACGCATTAAAAAAATTTACTGATTATAAAATTATCTTTACAAAAGCTAACTCTGATACATATGGAAAAATTATAAATAAAAAAATTGATGATTTTGTTATGGAATTTCCTTATAGATCGATTTCTTTTAAATCTTTAGGTCAAATAAGTTATTTGTCTGCTTTAAAATATTGTAGTTGTGTAATTGGTAATTCTTCAAGTGGTATTATAGAGGCACCATCCTTTAAAGTTCCTACTGTAAATATTGGTGATCGCCAACGTGGAAGAATAATAGCCGCAAGTGTTGTTAATTGTAAGCCAATCAAATCAGATATCTTAAATGCTATTAAAAAAGTTTTATCTGATGATTTTTCCAAAAATATTGTATCAAAAACTATAAATCCATATGGTCAAGGAAATGCTTCTAAAAAAATTATAAGTGTTTTAAAAAGAAAAAATCTTAAGAATATAATTAAGAAAAAATTTAATGATATTATTTAATTTAAAAAAAAGGTCAACTTTCAACTCAGATAATGCTGATATAAGTATTGTATCAAATAACAATATACTTTTTATCTACATGAAAATAATAATTTTAAAAAATGTATAATATTCAAATAGATCAAAATTCAACAATATTCGATGCACTTTTGAGATTAAATGAAGTTGATAATAATAAGCTACTTTTTGTTATTGATAAAGATAATAAAGTAGTTGGTACATTAAGTGATGGCGATATTAGAAGATCTTTAGTCGTTGACCAGGATTTAAAAAAGAAAATTTACACTATTTGCAATAATAAATTTTCTTATATAGTTGAATCAGATCAATCTTTTGATTTGTCAAAATATAAGTTAAAAGGAATTAAATTTTTGCCAGTTCTCAACCAAAACTTGAATTTAGTTAATGTAATTGACTTAAATATATCTGATTATATTTTAAGCTTGGACTGTGTAATTATGGCAGGAGGAAGAGGAAAGAGGTTAAGTCCTTTAACAGATAAAATACCAAAACCATTACTTAAAATAAATCATAAACCAATCATTAACTATGTAATTGATAACATATTAAAGTATGGTATTAATAATATCTCGATTACTGTAAATTATTTGTCAAAAATGATCATTGATGAGATGAATAAAAGTTATAATAATGAAATAAATATTAGTTATGTAAAGGAAACTAAGTTTTTAGGTACAGCTGGATCATTATCTTTAATTGATAATTTTTCCTCAGATTATGTGTTAGTAACAAACGGTGATGCAATTTCTAATTTAAACATTGCTAAAATGTATTTTGATATGATTGATCAAAAGGCTGATGTCATTATTGCATCAAATACCTATTCAGTTGATATTCCGTATGGTGTAATTGATTACAGACAAGATTCAAGAGAGGTAGTAAATTTTAAAGAAAAACCTCTTCTTAATTTTTTTACCAACTCAGGTTATTATATTTTCAGAAAGGATCTTTTTAATTTTATTAAGAAAGACACATATGTAGATATGAATACTTTTTTAGAAGATTTATTAAAGAGAAACTACAAAATAGTTCATTATCCTATTAAAGGATATTGGATAGATATAGGAAACCCTACTGATTATAAAAATGCAAAAAACTTTTTCAAAAGATAAAATGAGTAAAATTTTAATTACAATCTGTGCTAGGGGTGGTTCAAAAGGAGTAAAAAATAAGAATATAAGATTGATTAACGGTATTCCTCTAATTAACTTTACAATTCATATTGCAAAAAACTTCATTGAAAAAAAAGATGCCTTAATTTCAATATCAACTGATTCAGACACCATAAAAAAAGTTGCTGAAGATGCAGGATTATTTACAAATTATAAAAGACCAAAAAAATATTCAGGAGATAATTCAGGAAAAGTTGAGACTATCAATGATTTACTACTATATGAGGAAAAAAAGAGAAAAGTTAAATTTGATTATATTTTGGACTTAGATGTTTCTTCTCCACTTAGATCATTAGATGATCTTGAAAAATCATTTAAATTTTTTAAGAAAATAAAAGATGCTAACAATCTTTTTAGTGTTTCTGAAGCAAATAAGAATCCTTACTTTAATATGGTTGAGATTAATGACAAGGGTTTTTCAATTTTATGTAAAAAACCTAAAAAAGAAATTCTATCTCGACAGATTTCAAATATTGTGTATGAATTAAATGCTTCTTTTTATTGGTATAGAAGATCATTTTTTGAAGAAAAATTTAACTCTGTTACTACTGATAATTCAATTTCATATAATTTGAATCATATTTGTTTTGATATAGACAAGGAAATTGATTTCCTGTTTATGGATTATTTAATCAGCAATAATTTATTAGATTTTAATTTTGTTAAATGAGTTTTAAAGAAAAAAACATAATTATTACAGGCGGTTCGGGCTTGTTGGGGAATCAAATTATTATTGATCTTTTAGGTAAAAATGCTAATTGTATAAACCTTGATATTATGCCTCATAATAATAATTACAATGAAAATATTGATTATTATAAATGCGATGTTACATCAGAGAAAAAGGTGAATGATACATTATCCCTTATTTTAAAAAAGTATGGTAAAATTCATGGATTAGTAAATGCAGCATATCCCAGAACAAATGATTGGACTAAGCCAATAAATAAAATACCATTAGAAAGTTGGAAAAAAAATATCGATTATCAACTGAACTCATGTTTTCAGATTACCAGAATTATATGTGATTTTATGAAACAAGCAAAAGGAGGTAGTGTAGTTAATATAGCTTCAATTTATGGTGTTATTGGACCAGATTTCTCAATTTACGAAGAGAGTGATTTTACATCACCAGCACCATATTCAGCAATTAAGGGAGGAATAATTAGCTTTACGAGGTACCTTGCTTCTTATTATGGAAAATATAATCTAAGAATTAATACGATTTCACCTGGTGGAATTTTTGACAATCAAGATAAAAATTTTGTAAAAAAATATATTAATAAAGTCCCTCTTGGAAGAATGGGCAATCCTGAAGATATTAGTAAATCAGTATTATTTTTATTATCTGAAAATAGTTCATATATAACAGGACAAAATCTAATAATTGATGGAGGATTAACAATTACATGATGAAAAAAGTACACATAGTTTTTTGTATGGACACTGAAGGCCCATGCGATGATCCAAATAACTCTGATTTATTAAAAAATTGGAAAGCTGTTGATAAAGCAATGGATAAGTTATTTAGTAATAAGTTTAGAAATTATAAACCAGATTATTTAGGAAATAACTTTAAAATTGGATGGTTTTTTTTGACATGGACTGGTTTTAAAACAAATCCCCGAGGCAGAGACTTTGGTTATCATAAAGTAAGAGATCATTATATAAAAAGATGGGGTGAAAAGATTAATAACTATGGTGATGAGCATTGTTGGCATTATCATCTTCCTGACAAGACTGGAATAGGCAATAAGTGGGGTTTAAATTGGTTTGATAGTGATGAACATATTAAAATAATTTCTAGACAGATTATGGAAAGGGAATGGTTTCCTATAAGTTATAGAGCTGGTGGTACATTTCATTCAAATGAATCTTCATTATGGATAGATCAATGGTTCCCAATAGATTATTCTAATAGAGCACCATTAAATTATCCTGGTCTTGTTGACTGGAGTTCCGGATTTCATTTTTGGGATGTTTATAAACCAGACTGCTTTGATTTTACAAAGGATGGAAATGGGAGAAGATATATGGCAAGAACCTTGGACTTGAAAACTAATGTGTTTGAGATTAATGAAGCTGAAGTTGAAAAAGCTTTCAATCATGCTAATGATTTTGGTCAAGCTATTCTTTCAGTCTTTGATCATGACTATCGTGATATCGAAGATAGGATTCTAAATTTTATAGATTTAGTTAAAAAAGTATCATTGAAATATGAAAATGTAGAGTTTGTATATTCTACACCAAGAGAAGCAATAGTTACATCACAAAAAATTGAAAAACACCCTAAATCACTACAAATTGAAGCAGCTGTTTATAACAATAAATTAAGAATTTGGACAACATCTCCAATCTTTCAGAATGTGCCATGGATTGCAGTTCAAGACAAAGAGGATAACTTTTTTCAAATCACAAAAAATATAAAAAAAGAATCTCCTCTAACATATTCCGTTGATTTGGAGGAAATCAATTTTAAAAAGATAGGTGTTGCTGCCTCGACTATAAATGGATTAAGTGATGTTTTTATTGTTAAAAAATCAGAGGAAGTTTTCTCAGATTTTTATAAATATAAAATTAAACCTCACCCAATCTATCCATCCAGTATTAATGAACATTCTAAGCTTTATCCTAGTTTATTGGTTAGACGATTGCTTGGTATAATTCCAGAAATGGATAGTATCAAACAAACAATTGAAATAATAAAAAGATTTAAATTAATAAATTTCACAATTCTAGATGTTAACTGTAAATCACAACTTTTGTTTAATAGTTTAAAAAATACCGATCTCAGCTTTAAATATTTTGGAATTGACCCTTATCAGCGATCAGTTGAATTAGGTAAATTGATTAATAATGATTTATACAGTAATAGAGTTTCAAATATTCATTTGAATTCCATTGATGATAATGAATCATACGATATTACTACTGACTTATTCGACTTTAGATTTATAGATTTATATGAAAAATATTTTGAAAAAATTTGTAAGATTACAAATAAGTATATCATCATAAGAACCGCAAATTTTGGAACAGAATTTAAAAAAACATTTGTGCCTGACCTTTTGCTTGAAAAAGAATATAGGCATTTAAAAACTTATGTAAATACCTTTAATAAAATTGAGTTTGAAAAATTCATGTTAAATATGGGTTTTAAATGTGAATGGATTAAGGACAAGAGGTTACAAAAATTAGATAAAGATTATGAAGATGTTGGAGGTATTAAGTTTAAGTATGAATTTTTACTTGCCACAAGAATTAAAAGAGTTAATTATAATAAACTAAATAATAAGTGGTCATCAAAAAATAAAAAAATATCTAACCCAATTGAACATCATTCTGGAAAATGAAATTCATAGAGAGAAAATGGATAATTGATAAAATAGTTGAAACACTTAGGATATTATCTGTTCACAAATTAGTAAAGCCAGTTTTTAATTTTTATTATCAATTTTTTTATAGAAACATTATTAAAGAAAATATTGTTTTAAAAAATAAAAACGTTGGTGAAAGATGTTTTATAATAGGTAATGGAGTCTCAATCAACAATCTTGATATTCTGTCTTTAAACAATTCATTCACCATATGTTGTAACGAAATCTATAAATATCACCTATTTAAAGATTTAAATCCAAAAGTACATATTATAGTTGAACCTTTTTATGGTCGTTTATTTGGAAAAAAATATTATAAGGAAACTTATAATTTGTATTCAGGTTTGTATAAGAAATCAAAAAAAAAAAACTGTTTATTTTTTTTTCATATTTCTTTAAAAGATTTCTTTTCTAAGAATAAATTATTTCAAGATAAAAAAGTTTTTTATGTAAACACATACAAGGATAATTTTAAAAAAAAATCAAATTTAGCTTCTAAGTTTTATTTTGGAGATGGTGCATTATCTTTTATGATGGGATTATCTAAATACATGGGGTTTAAACAAATTGTTTTGTTAGGATGTGGATATTCATTTGATCCAAGGCAAGAATACCATTGCTATAGTAGACATGTATTTAAAAAAAATAAGTATTCAGGTTCCTCTTTAGAAAAAAAAATAAAAAAAATAAAACATAATTCAAACTCAAAAATGAAACTATATGAGATTGAAGAAAACGACAAATATTATATGCCAGTTTTTACCACTAATTATCAAGAGGATAGAACTCACAACAGACATATGAAACTAAACTCTTATTTAAAAAAAAATGGTATTGAAGTATTAAATTTACTACCATCAAATCGATATAAAAGCCCAGTTTTTAAAAAAATATACCTTCAGGATTTATTTCAATGATAAATAAAAAAACAAATTTTATTACTGATTTATCAAAAATGATTTCAGGGCCATTTGTAGTAAAAGCAATAGGTTTAATTACATTACCAATTATAGCAAGATTTTTTAGTCCTGATGCATATGGTGATTTCAGTCTTTTTATGGCTATTTTCGGTCCTATTGGTATTATTATTACTTTAGGCTATGATGTTGCAATTTTAAAGCCAAAAAAAAATCAAGAGCTATATCATTTGATAGCTGTATGTATAATGAGTACTCTTTTTTTTACTCTTCTTTCATCTCTAGTAATATTGATTTACTCAGATTTTATAATTGAATTTTCTGGTATTGACACAAAGTATTCAAAGTTCTTTTTTTTAATTCCTGCTTTTATTTTTTTTGGAGGCGTTTCCGAAACTTTAAAATACTTAAATCTCAGAAATAATAATTATTTAAGTTTATCTTTTTCTTCAATATCAAGTACGAGTTCAAATCGATTAACTTCAATAATTTTAGGAGCTTTAGGGTATGTTAACTCCATAAGTTTAATTCTTGCAGTTTTTCTTGAATCTATAATTAAACCTCTTTTTTTATTTTTTTCATCATTGAAAAGTTTTTCAAATCTGTTAAAGGTAAATTTTAAGTTTTCAGTTTTAAAAAGTACAGTATTAAACTACTATAAATATCCTCTGTATATTATGCCCTCCAATTTAGTTTCGAGAGTTAATTCTGACTCTTTAGTCTACATATTATTTTTTTTATTTTCTCAATCAATAGTTGGAAATTTTAGTATGGCAATGAAAATTTTAAAGATCCCATTAAATTTAATTTCTAATTCAATTGGTGAAACATATTTTTCTAAAAAATTTACAAATATTGAGAATGAGAAAAAGCTTTTAATTAGCATAATAAAAATGACTCTATTTATTGGTTTATTGCCTTTTTCTATTTTATCCATCATAGGTTTAGAAATGTTTACTTTAATTTTTGGAAATAATTGGGCTATTGCTGGTATTATAGCTCAATTGTTAAGTCTAAGTATTTTTCTTCAATTTGTTTTCTCAACACTTCAATTTGTTATGATCAATCTTAATAGACAAGACTTAGTTTTTAAATATAAACTATTAAATTTTTTATCAATATTGATTTCAATGTTTATTGGTTATCTTTTAGACAATTATATTATTGCAATATCTTTTTATTCATTTTTTGGAATTACAATCAATTTAGCTTTCGGTATTTTGGTTTATGCAAAAATTAATATTTCTAGTACTGAATTATTTAAGATTTTTTTAGATTTTTTTAAATCAAGTTTTCCCTTTTTGATGATGGTTTTAATTTTAAAATTATATTTTGAATTACCATCATTAATTTTAATAATTTTAAGTTTTATAATCGTAATAACTAATTATTTTGTTGTTATCAAAACAAATTCTGAAATTAGATTAGAGCTAAAAAAAATAAAAATATTTAAAAATATTTTATGAAACTTGGTTTAGGTACAGTTCAATTTGGTTTAAATTATGGAATTTCAAATAGTTCAGGTATAATTTCTGATAATGATATTGAAAAAGTATTTGAAACTATTTCAAAAAATGGTATTTCATATATAGACACCGCCCAAGCATATGGTAATGCAGAAAAAAGGATTGGAAGATTTGATTTAACTAATTATAAAGTAATATCAAAAATTAATAAATCTTTAAAATCAAATGAGATTGAAAAACACTTTTTAACTTCTTTAGATAATTTAGGTTTAAATAAATTATATGGTCTATTAGTACATGATTTTAACCATTTTAAATTTGATAATTCTATTTATCATGAAATTAAAAAATTAAAAAATATGGGTTACTTAGAAAAAATTGGCTTTTCTCTTTATGAAACTAATGAACTTAATTATTTATTGAAAAATAAAATTGAGTTTGATATTTTACAAATACCTTATAGTATATTTGATCAAAGATTTTCAGACTTATTAGATACTTTAAAATTAAATAAAGTTGAGATTCATGCTAGAAGTATTTTTTTGCAAGGTCTTGTGTTTTTGAATCCTGAGTCATTGAGTAATTATTTTGATCCAATTAAAAATCATTTAAAAAAATTTAGAGAGGAAACATATAAGAACGGTATTTCAATTGAATCTGCATGTTTAAATTTTGTGTGCCAAGATAAAAGAATTGATTGCGCTCTAATTGGAATAAATAAATTCAAAGAACTTGTTAATATTTTAGATTCGTATGATGAAAAAATTTCAACTACAGTATTTAAAAAATTTGAAATCGAAGATAATAACTTACTAAATCCATCTAAATGGAAATAAATTAATTTAAATTAAAATTATGTTCAAAAATAAAAATATTCTAATTACTGGTGGTACAGGTTCGTTTGGAAAAAGATTTATAGAAACATTACTGAATAATTATGATGGAATTAATAAAATTATTATTTATTCAAGAGATGAATTGAAGCAGTTTGAAATGAAAAGTATTTTTAATCCAAAAGAATATCCTAATCTTAGGTATTTCATTGGCGACGTACGAGATTTTGATAGATTAAATAGAGCAGTTGAGGATGTTGATATTGTTATTCATGCTGCTGCATTAAAACAAGTAGATACAGCTGAATTAAATCCTGATGAATGTATAAAAACCAACATAAATGGTGCTGAAAATGTTATTAAATCATGTATTAGCAATAATGTTTCAAAGGTTGTTGCGCTATCAACTGACAAAGCCTGTGCTCCCATTAATTTATATGGTGCAACAAAACTTGCTTCAGATAAGCTCTTTGTTGCTGCTAATAATATAAAAGGAAAAAAAGATATATCATTTACAGTTGTGAGATATGGAAATGTAATGGGCTCAAGAGGGTCAGTTATACCATTTTTTATTAAGAATAGAAAATCTGGTGAATTAACAGTTACACACAAGGATATGACAAGATTTAACATAACATTAGATAAAGCAGTATCAATGGTAATTAAAGCACTTGAAAAATCTTTAGGTGGAGAAATTTTTGTTCCTAAAATTCCATCTTATAAAATACTAGACTTGACAACTGCAATTTCACCAAATGCTAAAATTAAAATTATTGGAATCAGGCCAGGTGAAAAACTGCATGAAGAAATGATAACAAAAACAGATGCTCTAAATACTATTGATAATGGTGATCAATATATTATTTTACCATCAATAAGTGATAGACTTTCAAAAAAAGATTTTATTAAATTTCATAATGCTAAAGAAGTGCCCGAAAATTTTGAATATAATTCTGGAACAAATGATCAGTGGGAAACAATACAAAATTTAAGAAATTTAATTAAAGAACATGTTGATAATACTTTTGATTTATAAACTTTAAAACAACAACTTAATACATGAATATATCAGTTATTGTACAAATAAGAATGGGATCGACTAGACTTCCAGGTAAAACATTTTTAGATCTTGCTGGAAAGCCTCTCATTTATCATGTTATTAATAGATTAAAACTAACAAAAAAAGTTAATGAGTTAATTATTGCAACAACAAAAAATAATGACGATGATGAAATTGAAAGATGGTGTAATAACCATAAAATAAAATGTTATAGAGGTAGTGAGAATAATGTTTTGGAAAGATTTTACAAATGCGCTCAAAAATATAATTCTGATTATATAGTTAGGGTGACTGGTGATGATCCGTTCAAGGATTATAGAATAATTGATAAAGCTGTAGAAATAATTATTAGTAATAATTATGATTTTGTTTGCAATAATTCACCTGCCTCATATCCTGAAGGATTAGATGTTGAGGTTTTTACTAAAGGTACCTTAACTAAAATTTATGAAAATGTGTCATCTGATGAAGAGAAAGAACACGTTACCTTATATGTTCATAACAATAAATCTTTATTTAAAACTTTTAATATGGAAAATTCTGAAGATTTGTCAAATCACAGATGGACTATTGATTACGAAGAAGACTATAATTTTGCAAAAAAAATTTATGATAAACTTTACTTTAAAAAAAATATTTTTTTAACTGAAGATATTTACAAGGTTTTAAAGGAGAATTCATCATTACTTTCAATAAATAATAATCAAAAAAAATCAATTCTTTATGAAAAATAAAATAAAAAGAATTTCGGATCTTGAAAGAAAACATGTTTTACAAGCCTTAGAAAATGAATTTGCAACATCAAAAAATGGATTATTTACTAATAGAATGGAAACCAAATTTTCCCAAGTATTTAATTGTAAATATTCAATAAGTCATGTTAATGGAACAGCTACGATGCACACTGCATTACATTCGTTAGGAGTTGGACGAGGAGATGAAGTAATTGTGCCTCCACTTACTATGGCCAGTACATCATTATGTGTTTTACAAAATGGTTCTATTCCTGTTTTTGCTGATGTTGAAAAAGATACATTCAATATTGACCCTAAATCTATTTTAAGTAAAATAACTTCAAAAACAAAGGCAATTATTACAGTATCTTTATATGGTCTTTCACCAGAATATGATGAAATATTAAAAATATGTAAGGAAAATAATATATTTCTTATTG
>MDTG01277734.1_pt1 | contig 13223 bp, 11 predicted proteins | sample 811421 | NCBI WGS metagenome assembly MDTG01 (sample SAMN05326645, study PRJNA326480) | marine metagenome | isolation source: seawater | place: Pacific Ocean: South East | collected 2011
ACAGTCATAATTACAACGTCTAGTAATATCCCAGAGTATTTGATGTACAATAGGAAAGTTCATCTCTACTCCCACAGGATCTTTTACTATACTAATTGGGCTACCTTTGGTTTGTCCTTTGTGTTGTAATTTTGTAACAAATAGATTATTAACAGCAGAACCATTCTTTGCTTTACTTAATATTACATCAGCACCACAACCACAACTACTGTATGGACACTTTGTCCATTCTTCAGGTGCTTTCCAATGTGTGTATATACTACCAAGTAATCCCCAGGCTCTGTCTTTATCTGTAGTTTTATAACTCCAGTTCTCAGGAGACTTTAAAAACTTCTTGTATAACGGATTGTTACGATCACCTATATGTGCATTAAGTTTATCTGGTGTATAAAACTCTTCTACAAGTTCACGTATACGTTTCATAAGTTTTACATTTTGTTCTGAATACTTCCAGTCAGTCTTAGGCATGGGCCAACCTTTTTCTGTGTTAGCGTTTATCCATGCGATACGTTCTGGAGAATTATCTCTGCCAATTACTGACCACTGATACTCCAGGAACTCTTCGTCTAAATGTTGTTGATTGTTTAGTTTCTTTGTAAAGTCTTCAATACGTTTAGCATGTACTTTACCATAAAAGTTTGAGCTTGCACAGTTTGCTACCCAAACATTTCCATCATAATCTATATAAAGATTACGAGCACCAGCTGAACAATGCCAGTCTCGCCACTTGTTCAAACCCTGTGCAATTAATTCGTCTACGCTATATCTTTTGTAATCACCTGATGGATCATAAACTCGTAATTGTTTATTGTCTGTTGGTTGCGACATTAGATATCCTCATCCAGGACCTCATAACGTTCTGGAGGTAAAACCTTTTTGCACATTATATCAAAGTTACAATGACAATAACTTTTATTACAACGCACAGGTTTTGCTGGAAAATTAATTTGTTTGGGTCGTTTTATATTCCCAAAACTACCACCAACTCTGCACCAGCCTCTCCATACGCTACCGTCAAAGTCTACAATGATCTGCTCAACTCCTGCCCAACAATCCCAACCCTTCCAGTTGTTCTGATTGTCAGCAATAAACCTATGTGCAGAACTATTTTTCTTTAGAGTATTGACCTCGTCTATCATATCCATACTGCCTCTATACAGTTTGAATTCTCTATTGTGTACTATTTTACTTCCAAAGTCTTTGAACTGTTTATCTATAATATCAAGTTGTTCTTGTGAATATGGGAATCGTTCTGTACCAAAGTCTACAACCAATGGTTGTAATGCAATACTAATATTTTCACATTGCTGTACACTATCCTGTGCCAGCTTCTGTCCTTTTAAGAATAATGCTTCTTCTGTGTGCATCATAATGTTAAGGTGTGTTCTACATTGTGAACTCATTATCTTTGCAACTTCTAGATAATGTTCTGGCTCACCAAACTCAGGATGGAAACTTAAACATACGTGATCAAAGTTATGTTTGTTCTTTTCCCACCAGCGTATAGTTCTACTGCCATTGGATATAAATCCAATGTCATGCCCTTTGCCCTTAACGTATTCTGCAATTTTAATAAAGTCACGCCATAGTGTTACTTCACCACCAGTAAATTCAAAATATATCTTACGTGGATAGTAATAGTCAATTACAGAATTAACAAAACCTTCTACTACTTCATATTCATTCCAACCGAAACTGCCGTCATTAAGAATACTCGGGCAGTAACTACAACTAAAGTTGCACCTGTTACCCAAGTTCCAATTAACAACTACCCAGTCCTTCGCATCTTCATGATGATGATCTAGTACATTGTAAAAGTTTTGTGGTCCTAGCATAGATCCTTAGCAAGAGGAAATATCTCCGCAATAACCTTTGAACAAGCGTGTGCTATTTCCATGTGCTCTTTCTGTGTTCCATTAGCACCTCGCAATTCAATATAATGTATCCAACTACGCAACGTGCCATTCATATATAATCTAGTCTTTGTTAAACCTTCTGGCAACACGACTCTGGCTTGCTCTTTAGCAATGCCGTTTGCAATAGCCCATTGGTACGCTTCTTTCGCTTCTGCCATAACCTTGTTCTGATGACTACTCCAAATCATAGCCAACCTAACATGTTCCTTATCATCAGGATCTAAGTCAACACTATTTTGTCTATTCTTTTTATCCTGCAGTCGTGCTTCACGATGTACAAACATTTCGTCTAGTTCTTTAACATCTGCGTAGCGTTGACTGAATTCTTGAAATGCAAACGAACGATGCCTTACAATTTGATGTGCAATATCTCTTGTTGTATTAATTTCCAGACATGCACTTACCATTTCCAGTGGAGACCAGTGTGCGTGTTTAATGAGATACTTAATAAGTTTTTCGCTAGTCTCATTATTCATTTGATTAGCTGGGTTACTAACCCTTGCACAAAACGCTATAAGGTCCTGTACATTTTCCAATCCTTCTGCTTCGAAGTGTTCACTAGCCTTACTGTAACTTACTAACTTAATCATTCTAACGTATCCTCCACATGTTCTTCTCTTACTTGAGCCCCAAGTCTACTTGGGTTAATATATACTTCCTTGAAGAAAGCACTTCCTTCTACTCCCATGTCTGCAATTTTAAGTTTTAACTTTTTACGCAGATCATATCCTAGTTCAACTGTTTTCTCTTTTAACTTTGCTTTATCCCAACGGGCTCCTGTGTTAACACATAATTCATCTCCGCCTTCAAACTGTGGAAACAATTCAGTCTCAAAAAAGTTTGTAAGCCAACGGAAGTCACGAACGTTTTTCCAATCCCAGTCTTCTCTGGTTACGTTAGTCATATGACAACCAAGTCTAGCACCATATACAGCCCATAATCCATTTACAACATCTTCTCCTACACTCATCCAAGTTAACAAACGCTTGAAGTTTTTATCGTGTATCTTATGTAAATCCTCAGGTGATATTACATCACCGTCTGATAATCCCATCTTAACGCCTTCTCTAAAACCAGCTCGCCATGCTTGTAGTGGAGAACCATTGTTCATTACTTGGCAATATACATTATTCATTTGTACATAATGTATGTTCCAACAAAAATCCACCTGTGCTCTAGAATCATTAGAGGGAGCCGCCTCGTGTGTACGCATATTCATTACTACTGTTTTAGGCCAGCATTTAATACCACCATTACCATATACAAGTCCATTAACTTCGTTTTTACCTGCCCAACTAATAACATCCATATCTCTAATACGTGACATATCAATCTCTACATTAAAGAAGTCTGGGTCTACAATGTTATCAGCGTCTATAGTTATAAACCTATCTGTCTCTGCTAGGTTTGCGGCCGCCTTGTGTGCGGCATCTGAACCAAATACTCCATGACTACGTTTTGCCCATGGACATTTGTCTATTAGGTCTGCATAGTTATTATCTGCATTTGGCTCATCAAATGAAATATATACAATATCAAATTCGTTTATACTTGTTAGTTCAGCCATATGTGTCTCCTAAGTAGCTAGTTACAAGACCACGTGCCTTGTAAATTATTAATGGCTTTTTAGGCCAGTTAAATTCTAAATCTATATCATGCGTCTTGCCTGATAACAGATCTTCGCGAGCAACGTCAAATACGCCCACTGGGTTATCAATATGTTCATCACACACTAGGAACCTTGTAAAGTCACTACCTACTATAGTAGTGTCCATCTGTGAGATAAAACTTTGTAACCTAAGTTTTGTCCCGTCACGTAGCAACGCTATATGACATTCTTCAACCTTATGTGCAACCTGTAAAGGTTGCATCTTATCCATATAATAATCTGACTTAACAACTTTGTCAAGCACCTGTAGACTATACTTATGAAATATAGGTCTAGTAAATATACTTATGTTATCTATTTGGGTGTGTTTTGTGATATCCTCTGGTAACCTGTATCGTAACTTTTGGTTACGCAATAATATCATTGGATCTACTTGTATACTATCTATAAGATAGTCTGGATCATTTTTACGTGTGAAATATAAATTTAGTAGTCCGCTATCTTTTGATTTACTTATATCAGCAATATCAGCAAGGTTCATGTTCTTTCTTATGATACCATAGTTTGCTTTTATCTCAATAGTTTTATCTGCTTTATAAACTTTAATACTAATATCTACATTTGGATTTGGTTTGTTTTCTATTCTAAGTAAACGTTTTGTAAGTTCTTTTAATACTAGTGTTTTACTTTTTTCTCCAACTGTCCAGGTTTCATTCTCTACATCAAATACTGGACCTATAGCACGTCTACTTACTTCACCTGTTAATACTTTTCTTATTAAATCATCTTCTGATTCAACCACAAGGATATGTTCCTCAGGTTCCTCAACAAGGCGAGCCATAGACAGTTGTAATATTTTACCACTATTGCTGTTGAACTTCACGTAGTATTTTTGTTTGTACTCTGTAACTGTTTCGTTGTCCATTAAATATTTCGTCTGTTAAAAAATCTGGTTCCTTATAATAAAGAATACCTGATGTCGCATAGTTTTGTATCTTTACTGTACCATTCTCTCTAGCCCATACGTTAAGATAGTCTGTCCAGATTTTTATTTTATTATCAAAGTATTTACTCACAATATCCATATCAATATATGAAATATTTTTGTCAGTAACATTTTCTAATGCCATATCATTTACAAGTACGCTATGCATGACATTTGGATCGTAGTTATCTGGTACATGCTGTGGGTCAAACTTATCTTTATATAAGTCAATATAGTGTTGCATATATGGATCTGCTAGTTTAAAATAATCCATTGTTGTTTCGTTCTTCTTAAAAAAGAACCATGCTGAATAAACAGGTAATAGTTTGTATTCATTTAGAAATTCATATCGTACATCTTTTATTACATCTCTCTGTCTAAAGTCTTGAATTGTATCTGGAAAGCATAAATCGTATCGTGAACTTAAATAATCCCACATAAGATCTAAGTTTACACTAACAATACAACTTTCATCTATAACTATTGTTTCTTCATATGGTGTTACCCACCATAACTGCCAATCGTTATTACGTGGCATAATTTTATTTTGAAACGGATATTCAATAATACTATCGAATGGTTCTTCATGCCATTCTTCTATCTCAGCAAGATCGCCACACACAAGCGTAGTCTGACATTCAGGGTTACTAGTCTTTAGACTAAATGCCAATGCTACTGCACGTCTGCGTTCTGCTTCTGTTTGTGCCTGTATTACAAAGCCTCTACTCATTAAATGACCTTTAACTTCTCAAGAACTTCTTTTGACCATTCCTCAGCACCTTCTGTGTCTGCATCACATTCATGTCTACGTACAATCGCTTTAGCACCCATCTCCATCATCCTTGCATCAATTTTTCTACCTGCTCCACAGAATGTACTGTGTGAACTATCACCCAATGCACACATACTGTAGTTTACAGTTTGTAGGTCAGCATCACTATTCTCAAGAGCTTCCCATAGGTTTTCTCCCATCATAGGTACATCGCCATCTCCAGTTGTACTACAAATCATCATGACTTTATCCATGTCTTTAAGTTGTTCAACTGTGTAATCATCCATTTCACCACACTCAACTTCAATGTCTTGTGCTTTAATGTTTGCTTCTATATCAAGGGCAAGTTCAAATGCTGTACCCATCTCTGAAGCATATAGTATATTAATCATTCTTTATCTCCAATATTGTGTCTGTGTTTCGATGTAAAGCTCTTTTATTCATACAATGTACATCTACTGGCAATGACTTTGTAAGAATATTTTTCCACTCTTCATCTCTGTTGTTAACAATGAATATCCATTCATTTTCTCTAACTTCAATAAGATCATCCTGTTGTAACATATTAATTAAAGGTGACTTGCCAAAGTTATTAATTATATCTCCGTCAACCATACCATGTAATATGTGTACTGCAATACTTACACAATAGTCTGTGCGAAATAGTTTGCCAGGAAAATTGTATAGGTACTGATAGAAGCTGTAGTTATCTGCTATGTGAGCCCATGTATCAAAGAACAGTTCACTTAACTTACTTCTGTCAAACATAATAACAGTACTCCACCACATAGGTATGCCAGCATCATACAGATATCTTTCTCTGTGATGCATTAATTTGTTATCCAATGACAATGCATTATTATACATACTAACACCATTGAAGTCCCAGAAACTATCTAAGAAATCTGTGCGTAGCATGTAATCTATATCTATTAGTAATGTTTTTTCAAATGGACTATATTCCCAAATCTTATGCTTGTTGTTGTTTGTAAACTGTGCAACAAAGTTTGCATATGGGCTATCAAAGTGTTTACGTAGGTTTTTTGATTCTTTGTCTTTTGTAATAACTACTTCATCTATTATACTATCCACAAGTTCTTTATCATGCGACTCGTTTAACCAAGCCCATGTACCCTCGTCACATATTAAACATACGGGATAGTTTAAATGTTTTTTTGCTTGTTTAGCCGCCAGTACTGCAAAGTGTCCGTAATCAAGTTGTTCATTATTGTAGGCAAACATGCAAATGCCACGCTCTGCACTATATTTCATTTACCAATCCATAATCTTCTTAATACTTCTCATCTTTTTTAGTTTACTGTATTCAACATCATACTCAGTCATAGCACTTGTATAAGCACTAATCAAGTCATCAAAAAATGTCTGTAAGTTTTTAATCTCTACAGGGTTTTCTTTTTCATCAATCAATACTGCTTCTGTTTTACCAATATCCAGTAATGTTTTTACAAAACTTATAAGCTGTGGTTCTGCACTAAAGCTACCGCCACTAATATGAACAAGTTTAAGTTGATTAACCCTGTTCCTGATATTCTGCTTCTGGTTTGTAAATGTAAGATTGTAGTTCGAAAACTCCAGAGCTTTCTGTAGACGTTCGTCCATCTGTTTACTCCTATGTTTTATCTATTATATAATGATTATTTATAGTTGTCAAGAACTATATGTCCAATTTGAATCAACTGTTATTGTTGGTTGTTTGGCTGTTACAGTTGCAAATGTATAGGCTGTGCTACCAATCTTATGGTTTGAACCGTTACTAGTTGCTAGGTAACCACTATTAGGTGAATCAATAGCTACTTTGTGTCCGCCGAATACTGTAATATCACAATCAACTTGTCCAACATCATCAGCATCTTCTGTTAGTATAACTTGTAACCACATACAGAAATCGGTACCATCCATGCCTAGTTTAGCATTTACTGTTACTTCACGTCCACCATATGCACTATAACCACCATACATTCCAATATAAGAACCAATGCCTGATGTATCAAAACCAACAGCATTGTATACTTGTTGGTATGCAGTAGTTAATGAATAAAAGTTTTGAGCTCCAGTTCCATTAGATCCTCCTGATGAAGTTGTTTTTGCACCTACATATATTGAATCTATTTGATCAAACACATAATCCCATTCCGGAGCACCATTGGTTCCACCAACAGCCTCTAAATCAATTATTGCTTGTCCGCCACTATTAAAAAAGTGACGTGCATGGTTATAGTCTGACCATGTATATTTTAAAACTGAAGTAAGTGTACCACGTGTTAATGCACTTGCTAAGTCAGCAGTACCCCACGGTGTACCTCCGTTTGATTCACTTACAACACTTGGTGTTAGTGTTGCGTCTGCACCTAAGTCGAATTTTGTATCGTTGCTTGCTAGGTTTGTTATTAAGGTTTCAAACCCATTAAGGTCCGTAGCCATAATCTCTTGATTAACATTCGCAACGTAGGCATTTAATGTCATGCCTGCGTCTAGTCTGTGGTACTCACCACTATTAATATAAGCCGCTAATAAGTTGTAGTCGTTAGCTAGAATTTTTGCTTGTGCTGATACTGATGCTGTTGTAGCACCCTGTCCCCAACCTTTCCTACGTTCCACATCACTGGTGTGTAATGTGTTATCGTATGTGAAAGGTGCCGTTGTAGGATCATTCCAAAGTACGTTGTAACTGTCAACTACTTGGTTGAACTCTGTGGCTTGGATAATTGTACCAGCGGTTCTAGGCATTATTTTACTCCAACTACGACTTCAACTAATTCAACGCCTTCACTATCTTTGTTAGCTAACGCTCTTCCAACAATTCTATACCAGTCTAGTGCTTCCTGTTTCTCATAATCTGAAACTGCTCTAGCAACTCCTGGTTCCTCGCTACTTACAATTCTCTGTCCCTTACGAACAGGTCCAATTACCTTACATGGTAAACGACCTTCTAATGCTACAGGAACACTTGTTCCTTCCATAGCACTATTCATTAAGTAAGCTGGATTTGTAGAAACAATACCAAAAACTTCGCCACTAAAGGCTTCTGTTGTTTGTGTTACTTCTGCTTCTCCACCAATCATAAGAACTGTGCCTGGCTCGTACTCCTGATCGCTTGAATAAAGTTCTGCTAAGTCAGCGTATTCTGCTGTAGTAGCAGTACCATGTAATTTAAACTCGTCGCTACCACCGCCGGTGCCACTTTGTAAATTAATACCTTTTTTCACTGTTGTAAACTTAGCGTAAACTGTCGCACTATCTGGATCTGTTGAGCTTACATTAAATGAGTCGTATGGACTAATCACTGCCACTAGCACGCCGTCAGTTCCCATAGTGATAACTTCTTTATCAGTACCACCTGTGTCTTTAATAACGACACGCTTGAGTCCGCCATCTAATCCAATCCATGCCGTGCCATCATAATATTTAAAATTTTTGTTGGCTGTGGCTGAATCGTACCATAATTGACCTGTTACAGGACTGTTAGGAGCACTTGTGTTAGCAAAGTGTTCTAGCATATGTAAAAAGTTTTCTGCGATAGCCTCTCCATAACCATAGTAGTTTTTACCTACTAAACTTATTGGTGTGCTTGTGTCAATAGTTCCATCATTGACTGTAATAGTATGAGGGGTTCCTGTTGTACTGTCTGAATAATCAACTGTATAAGCCATTTTTAACTCCCTGCCTGTATTCTAATTGTGTAGATCACTTGGATCTTTCTGTTTGCACTCTTCTCAATAGGGTGGAAACATATGTGACTTAACCTTGTACTTGCCGCTGTCTGCAGGGCAATCTCGTCAAAGGTAAAGTCTCCGTTCATTGAAGTTGTATTATCTGTTGTATTCTGGCCTGATGGTTCTGCATAGTCTAGTGTTGCAGTAACAACCACATCTGAGTATGGTTGGCCAGCATATGTCTGGATTTCAACTTTATTGTTTGATACATCTGTGTTACCTGCATCATCTACATCAACAATCTTAAAGAAAGTTTGGTTGTATAGATCACCAAGTTTAGTATCTGTATTTGTGGTTCTGTATTCAACATTACCAGTTGCATCTATTACTGTTCCGCCATTACCAAACTTCATTTGGATAATTTCAAAACCTGCACCTGTTCCTGTGTCCACAGTTCCACTTAATAGACTAACAATCGCAACTGAAAAGTTTTCATAGTTAATTGCGTTGTGCTTGTCTAATAAAACTTCCTGTGTGTCGTAATCTCGTATTAGCACATGTCCATCGATCAATGCCAAGGTACGATCAGCAATATTTTTGTCCATTATATATTCTCCTAGTAGTATTTAGCATTAAATATCAATGCCCTGTGTGCCTGACGACATCCTTGCCGACAATCTTCCTGTACCGGAAAGTATGCTAGTTGCCCCACCATCTTTCACTGTATAGGCTGTTCCTTCGCTTTGCATACTTGTATCTGAACCCATTGTAATATCATTAAGTAGATTATTTGCTACATATGTAATATTAGGTATCTGTCCACTATTAGCTGTTTTGCCTTTTATAGTGCTAGTAAACACGTTTGCATCATCTGTAATATCTATAATAGTGCTACCACTTGTGTGATCCTTTTGTGAGGCATATCCTCTTCTTACAGTTAGTGTGTTGTTAGTTGCTTGTGTATATTCAAGCACCTCACCATTAATAAATGCAAACCCACCACTGCTATTGAATACTGCATCACTTGTTACTGGTATGCTTGTATCTATATTAGTAACTGCTGATGTGGTCGTTGTACTTTTAGCTGACTCAAGTACGTCTACAAATTGGTTTAGTTTACCATCTTGCCTATATAAGAATGTTCTTGAGTTTGTATCAACTGTACTACCACTTGTATTTGTTAATACTGATATTGAAAGGTCTTCACCAAACTCCCATTGAGCTAGTAAGTTTCTATTGTTGTTTTCATCTGTTGTGTAATTATAATTTTCAGGATCAATAAAACTGCCGCCACTTATAAAGTCAGGTGGTGTGGTTGAATCTGTAAATACTTTTGCTTGATAATCTGTAAATGTTGAATCTGTGAATGTAGAAGCTAGTACATCGTTCTTATATGCGTTTGCTATTAGAGCATTACTTGCATAGTTATTACCTTCTTGGTTAACAGAAAATTGATTTAGTTTAATTGTTTCTGCTGTTTTAAAGTCTTCCACAATACCTACCACTGATTTATCGTCAATAGTATTTTTGTCAACAACGTTTCTAATTTTAGTATGGAAAGGTTTAACATCATTAATATAACCTAGTAATGAGTTTATAGTTCCTTTTCTATATTTGTTAACTGTTTTACTTACAGGTGTTGCAATATCTACTTGTATATATGTTGTCTTGTGTACCCAATCAACTTGGTTCTGTGTAGCAAGACAATGCCTTACCATGCAGAAGAAAAACTTGTTGAACTCGTTTAAGTGTCGTTCAATGAATATATCTTTTCTTAACGCTTCAACTAGGTAATGCCAGTAAACCATTTTGTTACCGTCCCAACTAAAGGTATCCCATCTATTTTTATCCCATGAATCAATTTTTGAACTATCTGTTAACCATTTAGCAAATTGTATAGTGGAATTTTTCTTTTCCATTAATACCCATTCTTTGCTTTGGTTTTGCCATCTTAATATTTCACTTCTATCAAATCCATCGTTATCAACTATTGATACACTTACAGTTCTATGCTTTGTTTTATCAACACTAGCAAGTTCTGTTTTTGATTTTAATTGTAGTGTAGGTAGTTCATTTAATCTTCTTACCGGACTAACATAAGTTGCATAGTCCCACATCTCACTTAAATCATATATACTTGCAAAGCGAGCCCATAGCGTATTGTTATTAAAGGCCGCATAACTGCTTGCACCACTTGTGTGTGCAATCTTTGCTTTCCAAATCTTTTTATTATATCTTACCAGCGTACCCATTGCGTAGGTTGTGTTGTATTTCCAACCACTAATATGAGAGTAGTCAACATCAATATCAATTACTTGTTTATTACCTGATGATTGTCCATCTTCAGCTTTAAATGTTCCTATACTTCTATCCCACTTGTCTTCCAAGTCCTGTATAAGGTTAATATTTTTAAGTGCTTTGTTAACACAATCCAATGCTTCTCTTCTAGCTTCTTCAGTATCGTAAAACCAACCCTGTCCTAAATCTCTGTCATCACCAAACCTATTATATTGGTGTAAGTTTTCATTAGGGAAAGTAATACCAGATGATCTCTGTCTACCTACTAAGTTATCAACTAGACCCAAGTACCAGTATTCAGGAACAAGTCCTTGTCCCTCTTGCATTACTGTCCAACTATTATGTGCTGGCTTTGCTGTTTCTTTATTAATCTGTAAAACAGATGTATGCGTTGTAATGTACTGAATATTGGCAACTAGCAGTTCGTTTGCTCCTATAGGAGCACACCAGCTAATTCCATTTGCAGTTGGATTTTTAATTACATCAGCAATATTTTTAACAGGCATTGTTCTGTTAGGTGCTGGTCTGTATGTTGTTTTATTTTTAACCCAGAAGTAATATACCTTTTCATACAATCCTGTCTTGCTGTTAAAGTCTTCAGCTTCAGAGTAGTAATATATTTTCTCTCCACTCTTTCTATCAGTAATACTATATGGTGTTCCTGTCGCTACTTGTCCAAAAACTTCTACGTTAGATGGAGCATCAGTGAACTCTAATGTACTTCCTATACTAGGTGTACTAGTAATATCTACTTTAGTTAATACTTTGTTAACCTGTAATTCATCATACTCTTGTGGTGGTACTGTACTCTTTGACCATTCATAAACATCTATACTTGAGCCTTCCCATAGTTTACCATAGTAATCTCTTTTGTATTCGTTTGTTCCTTGTGAGTAATCATAATAAATTGCATTGTTTAGATCCCACCAAACTTTACCTAGTTCAGCTTCTCCCCATGCTGTACTAACATTCAATACTACTGGTTCGTTTAAATCTGTACTATGTGTGTATCCAGCCGCATCAACAAATGATGAGAAGTCAATCTGTACATCAACAATACCTGGTATAGCTCTTAGTACCGGATCGTAAACTTCAAGTACCAAATCAGTTTGTCTTGCATTTTTATTACCAGAATAGATCAATGCGTTCTTAATTGAGTCTTTACCTACTGCTCTGCTTGTAACTGTTCTTGATGCTTCTAGGTCAAATGCTGTTCCATTAAATGTGCGTACATATGTACCTCTAACTGATCCAGCATCATCAAAGTTAGTAAAAACTTTATCTCCTGTTTTCCAGTTGTAACGTCCAGATGCATTACCAATTGAACTTGATCTTACAAACTGTGGAGTATTTGCAGTATTATTCTGTGCGTTTGTAATGTTACTTAAATCCTGTTGAATTGCTATGTTGTTTACTTCAGCCTTCATTACATCATCATAGTTATTGAACCTGCAATTACGCAACACATAAATCTGCGGTGCTAATCCACACTCTTCAATAAACATATCTATAAAGAACTTTCTAGTTTCTCCACTAGCCCCTAATGATGTTACTTTGTGTATACCATCAACACTAGGTGTGCTTGTACTGTTTACAATCATAACATAATCACCAACTTCTAAGTTGTGATCCACGTTTGTATTAACACAAGCATCATTACCATCTTGTGTTGCTGTACCTGCACAAATACTACATGTGGAGCCAACTGCTCCATTTGGATCTGTAATCTCGCTGTATAGTCCTGTGTTCATTACTTGGAATAAGTTGTAACCATTAAACACACTTGGTACCGCAGTTGATATTGCTGTTGATTGGATACCTGATACAATCGCTGTTGGCCCTGATACTATTCCATCTGCATTATCTGGATTCTCATCTGATATGACCTGGATTTTAAATAACGCTTCATCGCTATCGCTTATGTCTGTCCAGTCACTTGCGTTAAATGTATTAGCAACAACCGTTGCTG
>MDTG01337365.1_pt1 | contig 13223 bp, 12 predicted proteins | sample 811421 | NCBI WGS metagenome assembly MDTG01 (sample SAMN05326645, study PRJNA326480) | marine metagenome | isolation source: seawater | place: Pacific Ocean: South East | collected 2011
AGAAACCGATAATCATGCCCGGGCACCAGATTGTCCAAGGCTGCGTGCAGTCGGCGCTCGGCGGTTTGTGTGCCGCGTTCCTTGAGCTCGATCATCAACACCGCACGTCGGGCGTAGCGCGCGATCATCGTGTTCAGATGCGCCACGGCAGGCGCCTCTTGTTGCAGCTCGGCCCAGCTCAGATCGGCGATCGCGGCATCAATGCCGAAAGTGCGGGCCAGGGTCGCGTCATGGTGCACGACCGGCTCATCATCGCGGGTATAGCGGATATCGAATTCGATGGCGCCCACGCCAGCGGCCACGACCGGGTCGAAGGCCGCCAGCGTGTTTTCGATGATCCGTTGGCCATCACGCTCGCCGCGATGGGCCACGATGACGGTGCGGGCCAGCTGCTCTGGCGTCGGCGTGTTGGCCCGCAGGCCTACAAGTCGTTCGCAGCCGGCAAGCAGGATATGTTCGAGCCAGGGGGCCAATGCCGGTCCTGAAAAAGAGGGCGTGGCCGGCAGTATGCCCGGAGCCAGCCGCTGGCGTATTCTGGGCAGCCCCAGTCAGCGGCTTTTTTTAAGCATGAAGACAGCCACCCGTCTCGCCCACGCCGGCCGTCGGCCGGCCGCGCACCACGGCATGGTCAATACGCCGGTCTATCACGCCTCGACCGTGCTGTTTGAGAGCCTGGCCGATTTCGATGCCTCCGAGCGCGATCCGTTCACCGGCGTGCACTATGGCCGCCTGGGCACGCCCACGCAGTTTTCCTTCGAGGCCGCGGTCGCCGACCTCGAAGGCGCGCATGGCTGTGTCTCGACCTGCTCGGGCCTGGCGGCCATCGCCATCGCCATACTCAGCGTGGCACGAGCGGGCGCGCATATTCTCGTGGCCGATAACGTCTATGGTCCGACGCGCAAGTTCTGTGACGGCCTGCTGGCGCGCTACGGCGTCACGGCCGAGTATTTCGATCCGCTGATCGAGGCCGACGCGCTGGCGCAATACATCACGCCCCGGACCTGTGCCGTGTTTGTCGAGGCGCCCGGCTCGTTGACCTTCGAGATCGCCGACGTACCGGGCCTGGCCGCCACGGCCCATGCCCGTGGCCTGACCGTGATCGCGGATAACACCTGGGGCACGCCCATCTATTTCGACAGCCTGGCCCACGGCGTGGATCTGTCGGTGCACGCGGCCACGAAATATATCGTGGGCCATTCCGATGCCATGCTCGGCACGATCAGCGCGGTTGATGAGACACGCTATCAGGGGATTCGACGAACAGCGATCGCGCTGGGCTACTGTGCCGGGCCGGACGATGTGTATCTCGGGGCTCGAGGGCTGCGTACGCTGGGCCAGCGGCTGCCGGTCCATGAGGCCAACGGTCTGGCGCTGGCCAACTGGTTGGCCGAACAACCCGGCGTTGCCCAGGTGATCCACCCGGCGCGGGCCGATCATCCGCAGCACGAGCGCTGGCTGCGTGACTTTTCCGGTGCCTGCGGGCTGTTCGCCGTCGAGTTGGCGCCCATCGATCGCACGCGGCTCGCCCAGATGATCGATGGCCTGGCGTTCTACGGCCTGGGTGCGTCCTGGGGCGGCTATGAAAGTCTCGTGCTGCCGGTGGATCCCAGCCACAGCCGCAGTGCCGTGGCCTGGCAGGCCGATGGCCCGCTGCTGCGGATCCACGCCGGGCTCGAACATATCGACGATCTGGTCGACGACATGGCCGCCGGGCTGGCCCGCGCCGGGCTGTGAGGCCCGACGCGGCGCGCCGCTGCTAGCAGACGTCGCGCGCCAGGCGGAGCCCGGCAAAGACATGGCGATGCGTCGGCGGGTAGAAGTTGCGAAAGCCCGGGCGGATGACGTCGGCCTCGGTGTGTCTTGATGCGCCCCGGGCCACGAAATGCGCGCCATCGAACCAGGGCAGGGAGTATTCGTCGTAGGGAAACGGTGAAAACCCGGGATAAGCGGCAAAGGCATCGTCACACCATTCCCAGACCTGGCCGGTGGCGGCCAGCCGGTCACGACGCCGCGCGGCCTCCCATTCGGCCTCGCGCGGCAACCGGGCGCCGGCCCAGGCCGCGAACGCCCGGGCTTCGTACCAGCCGATGCCGTGTACCGGATCGTCGCCGGTCGTGCCGATACGGCCGGCCAGATCATTAACGCACCAGCCGGTGCCGACGGCCTGCCAGTGCTGAGGCCGGTCGATGCCGTGCTCGCAGCGCCAGGCCCAGCCGGCGGGATCCCACAGGGTAGGGTCGTCATATCCACCGGCGTTCATGAAAGCCAGCCACTGGCCGTTGCTCACCGGGGTATCGGCCATGGCGAATGCGTCGAGTGAGACCGTTCGAACCGGCTGCTCGTTATCGTAGGCCTCCACGTGATCGGTGCCGAGTGTGACTGAGGCAGCGGCCAGCCTTTCAAAGCGCGTATCCAGCGTCCGGGCCGTGACCGGCGACGGGCTCGGCGAGGCCGCCAGGGCCAGCTGGGCTTCGGCCATGCGCATGGTTTCCAGGTGCTGGGCATAGTGCTGGCGCACGAACGACAACAGATAGCCGTTATCCAATAACGGATGCCGGGTATGCTCGGCGCGCGCCCAGTAGCCGTCGTTGATGGCCGCGATCTCTTGTGTCCAGGCTCGCATCGCGGCCGGGCCCGGCAGGCGCGCACTGCGCTCGCCCTTGGTACAGAGTTCGGGAAAGTAGAGCGTACGCCACGGATCGGTGACGGTGGTATCGCCGAAGACACGCTCGGCCAGCCAGTAGTTCTCGACAAAGAACATATGGCCGACGTGCCACAGCAACGGCGAAAGATCGGGATGCGCCTGGCGGCGCAGCGTGGCCTCGTCGTAGGCGGTCAGGACGCTGCGTGTACGTTCGCGCAGGCGGGCCAGACGGGTCGGGGGATTGGCGGTCATGAAGCGCCATTGGTGTTGGTTATGCGTTCACCGTAACAAAGCTTTGCGCGCTGACGGCTGACCAGCCCGGGGCGTCGTCGAAGGCTTCCGAAGCCAGAACCTGCCCGTCGTGCCAGTCGTGGTGTACGTAGAGCGAGGGCGCGGGCGCGTTGACGCTGCTGCGCAGGCCCGTCATGGACTGTCCGTCGGTCACGATCATGTTCAGCAGCGCCTTGCGCGACGGTGTCTCGCCAAGCAGCGCCAACGTGCGCTCGTGGGCACGTGCGAGCTTTTCGGCCGGGCTGCCGGGCTGGGAGCGCAGCAGGGCAAACAGATACTCGGAATCGGTGTTGCCGTTGATGTCTTCCTCGATGGCCGGGTCGATCTCGGCGCGCATCCGGGCGCGTATCCCGCGGGAGAATCCCTCGATATAACCGTTGTGCACGAAGATCAGCCCGTCACCGGCAAACGGCTGGGTGTTGGCGTGGTCGGTGCCCAGACCGCTGGTTGCGCTGCGTACGTTGGCCAGCCACACGGGCCGAGTCAGGCTGCGTGACAGCGCGTCGAGATTGCCATCGGCCCAGATCGGCAGGATCTGACGATAGACCGCCGGCACGAGCGCATCGTCGTACCAGGCCACGCCCCAGCCGTCGGCATTGACGGTCGAACTGATCGTTTCCCGCGCGTCCCAGGCCTGTCGCGCCAGGCTGTGCGGTGGGGCGCTCAGGAACGTGTCCAGACGACACGGGGCGCCGATGAAAGCAGCGATACGACACATGAAGACGATTCGGGCGATAGGCGAGGCGCCCATGATAACGTCAGTACAATTCTCTTATCGGACAAGACATGTCAGAAATGCCCAGCGATGCACGGGTGGTGCATCACGGGGTGACGCCCACGCGCCGGATCCCCAGCCTGATCGACGATGTGCGACACGGCCTGCTGGAGGCGCCGAGAACGCTGCCGCCGAAATACTTCTACGATGATCGTGGATCGCAGCTGTTCGAGGCAATCTGCGATACGCCCGAATATTACCCGACGCGGACCGAGGACGCGCTGCTGGCCGGGGCCAGTGATGCGATCATCGCCCGCGTCGCGCCCGATCATCTGATCGAGCTGGGCAGCGGCAGCTCGAAAAAGACCCGGCACCTGATCGCGGCCTGTCACCGCGCCGGTGTGGCCACGCGCTACTGGCCGTTCGAGGTCAGCAGCCAGATCATGCTCGATGCCGCCGAGGCATTGGTCGACGACTATCCCTGGTTGCGCGTGGATGCGATGAGCGGGGATTACACGGGCGGGCTGTCGAACCTGCCGCTGGCCGAGGACGGCGGACGTCGTCTGTTCGTCTTTCTGGGGGGCACGCTGGGTAACTTCGAGCCCGAGGCCGCGGCCGCGATGCTGGATGAGATCGGTGCCTTGATGAACCCGGGCGATGCGCTCTTGCTGGGGCTGGATCGCGTCAAGGATCCGGCCATACTGGAGGCGGCCTATGACGACCGCGCCGGCCACACGGCGGCTTTCAATCGCAACGTGATCAACGTGCTCAACCGGGAACTGGGCGGCGATATCCCGATCGAGGCCTATCGTCATCAGGCCGTGTTCAACGAAGAGGCCGAGCGCATCGAGATGTGGCTGATCGCCCAGTGGGCCCATGAGGTCTATTTCAGCGCGCTGGATGCCGGCTTTGCCATGCAGGCCGGCGAGGGCATCCTGACCGAGATCAGCCGCAAGTTCACGCGACAGACCATTGATGATCTGCTCGCGCGCTGCGACATGGCTGCCATGGATCATTTCGAGGCCGAGGATCAGGCGTACTCGCTGATTCTCGCCACTCGCGCATAGGGCGTCGCGCGCCGCCGCTATCGTCGGCGGCGCGCTCGCCGATTCACGCCTGACGATCCAATAACGCCAGCAGCAGCGCCATCTGCGCGTGCAGGCGGTTTTCGGCCTCATCCCAGACCACGCTCTGCGCGCCGTCGATGACCTCGGCGCTGACTTCTTCGCCGCGATGGGCCGGCAGGCAGTGCATGAACAACGCATCGGCCTTGGCCCGGCGCATCAAGGCATCGTTGACCTGGTGCTCGGCGAAATCCGCCAGACGTTTCTCGCGGCTCTGTTCGTCGCCCATGCTGGCCCATACGTCGGTGACCACCAGATCGGCCTGCTCGGCGGCCTGATGCGCTGAGTCGCAGACCACCACGTGATCACCGCCGCACGCCAGGATCTCGGCGTCCGGGGCATAGCCGGCGGGGGCGGCGATCTTCAGCGTGAAACCGAGAATCCGGGCAGCATTGATATAGGAATGGCACATGTTGTTGCCATCCCCGATCCAGGCCACGGTCCGGCCCGTGATATCGCCGCGGTGCTCGACGTAGGTCTGCAGATCGGCGAGCAGCTGACAGGGATGCAGCCGATCGGTCAGCCCGTTGATGACCGGCACGCGCGAATAGGCGGCGAACTCTTCGAGCACCGCGTGCGAGTGGTTGCGGATCATGACCGCATCACACATGCCGGACAGCACGCGCGCGGTATCCGCGACCGGCTCGCCGCGCCCGATCTGGGTATCCCCCGGCGAGAGGAAGATCGCATGGCCGCCCAGCCGGGTCATGCCGGCCTCGAACGATACGCGGGTACGCGTCGAGGCTTTTTCGAAGACCATCGCCAGCGTCTTGCCCGCAAACGGACGATCCGTCGGCGCGCGCTGCTTGCGGGCAATCGCACTTTCGATGACAGAAAGAATACCCGAGCGACCGAGATCGTCGAGGCTTAGAAAATGTCGCGCGGTCATGAGCGTCGGATTGTGTAGGCGTGGGCCGCTCGTGGCCGGGCAGCGGCCGGGATGGCCGCGCCGGGGCACACGAGACAATCGGCTATCGTCCAATAAAAAAGGCCCCGTCGCAATGCGACGAGGCCTCGGACGGGCTACACGTGCGCTGGCTTAGCCGGCGGCGTCGAACTTCTTGGAAATGCCGTCCCAGTCGACGACACTCCACCAGGCTTCAACATAGTCCGGCTTCTTGTTCTGGTATTTCAGATAGAAGGCGTGCTCCCACACATCCAGGCCCATGATCGGTTTGCCGGATTCGGAAACCACGTCCATCACCGGGTTGTCCTGGTTGGGCGTGGGCACGATCTTGAGCTTGCCGTTGTCCGGTACAAGCCAGACAAAGCCGGAGCCGAACAGGCCGGTGGCTTCGCCGGTGAACTTCTCCTTGAAGTCATCGAACGAGCCAAAGCTGGCGTCAATGGCATCTGCCAGTGCGCCGCTCGGCTTGCCGCCCCCGTTGGGACTCATCGACTCCCAGAACAGAATGTGGTTGAAATAACCGCCACCTTGGTTGCGCACGCCGGCGCCGTGCTGGCCAGCCTTGGCCAGGATCGTTTCGAGATCCTGATCCTCGAGTTCCGTGCCTTCGATGGCCTTCTGGAACTTCGTCAGATAGGCGTTGTGATGCTTCTGATGATGGATTTCCATCGTGCGCGCATCGATATAAGGCTCGAGCGCATCATAATCATAGGGCAGGTCGGGCAGTTCAAATGCCATGTTGTCGTCCTTTTGATGACGCAAATGTATTGACGTCTCCTATTTATATAAGGTTTGACCGATATTTTTCAAAGCCTTCGTTGCACACGTTGTCGGTTGGCCCGGCCGGGGGTTGATCATGAGGCGTTGGCACCTATATTCAGTCATCGATTACATATCTCCTGTCGAAGAGGATTCGCTGATGAGTGCCAAGGCCATGGAAGTCATCAAGAACGAAGTCGAGACCAACCCGGTCGTGCTGTATATGAAAGGCACACCGGATTTCCCGCAGTGCGGCTTTTCCGCGCGCAGTGCCGAAGCGCTCAAGGCCTGTGGCGTGACCTTCAAGGCGGTCAACGTCTTCGACGACGAAGAGATCTATCGTCAGGGCGTCAAGGTCTACTCCAACTGGCCGACCATCCCGCAGCTGTTCGTCAGCGGCGAGCTCGTGGGCGGCTCGGATATCATCATCGACCTGTTTCAGTCGGGCGAGTTGAAGACCATGCTGGAAAACGCCAGCGCCGGCAGCGACTCGTAGAGCGCACGCAATAAGAGAAACAGGCCGGCTTCTTGCCGGCCTTTTTAATGCAGACGATGGTGCCATGACACAAGATTCCTCGACGCGCCGTATCGGTATCGTGCTGATCGGCGACGAACTGCTGTCCGGCAAACGCGCCGACAAGCACATGCCTGCCGTGATCGAGCGTCTCTCGGCGCGTGGCATGGAGCTGTCGTGGGCGCGTATGGTCGGCGACGACGCCGGCCTTTTGACGCGCACATTGCGCGAAACGCTGGCCAGCCCGGATGTCGTGTTCAGCTTTGGCGGTATCGGGGCCACGCCGGACGACCGTACGCGCCAGTGCGCGGCCGCCGCGGCGGACGTAGCGCTCGAGGTCAACGCCGACGGCCGGGCGATTCTCGAAGATAAATGGGGCGACAAGGCCTATCCGCAGCGTATTCATATGGTGGAATGGCCTGTCGGCGCCCAAGTCATCCCGAACCCGGTCAATCAGGTGCCCGGCTTTTCCTTCGGCGATCACCATTTCGTGCCGGGCTTTCCCAACATGGCCTGGCCGATGATCGAATGGGTGCTGGATACACATTACAGCGCACTCCACAGCGACGAGCGGCGCGTCGAGTATCTTGTCGAGGTATTCGATACCCCGGAAAGCGCGCTGATCGAGTTGATGCGATCGGTCATGGAGGCGCATCCGGGCGCGCGCATTGCCTGTCTACCGGCAGCCGACGGCCGGCGCGCCATCGAGTTCGGCGTGAGCGGCATGCCGGGCGTGGCTGGCGACGCCTTCGATGGCCTGTACGAGGCTCTGGTGGCCAAGGGCGTGCCGCTGGGCGAAGCGCGCCGGCGTTAATCGGGCGCGTGCCGCCCCATATCAATCGGCACGCCGAATACCGGCACGATGAAACGCGCGGCCTGAGTCGCCGACAGGGCCGCGGCGAGATCGCGTGCCGGGGCTTCGCGTGATTCGTCGGTCAATCGGAACGTGCCGAAGTGGATCGCGATCGCCCACGCGGGCGCCAGGGCCTCGAAGGCCTGTACCGCTTCGGCCGGGTTCATGTGCTGGGCGGCCATGAAGATGCGTGGCGCATAGGCGCCGATAGGAAGCAGGGCACAGCTCAGATTCGTGAAACGGGTGGCGATCGCCTCAAACAGCGCGTCGTCATAGCCGGTATCGCCGGCAAAATAAACCGATTGCGCCCCGCATTCGATGACATAGCCACACCACAGTACCCGGTTGCGATCGAAGACTCCGCGCCGCGACCAGTGCTTGGCCGGCGTGGCGGTGACCGTCAGCGCACCGATGGGTTCGTGCTGCCACCAGTCCAGGGTCGCGATCCGTGTGGCGTTGTGGGCCTGCAACCAGGCCTGAAGCCCCAGACCGGCCACAAAGCAGGGTGCGTGATCACGCGCCAGTGCCCGAATCGTGGCGGCCTCGAGATGGTCGTAGTGGGCGTGGCTGATGAGCACGACATCAATGTGCGGCAGATCGGCATAGGCGATCCCCGGCGGGTGTGCACGCTTTGGGCCGATACCCGGCAACGGACTCACCGTGTCGGCGAACACCGGGTCGGTGAGAACATTCAGCTCGGCGATCTGGATAAGCGCCGTGGCGTGGCCGATCCAGGTGATACGCAAGCCGTCCACGCGCTCGGCGGCGGGCGTATGCGGCTGATGTGGCGGAGTTGTCCAGGGCGCGAGCTTCGCCCGGCGCGTAATGAGCCAGTGCCACAGATCGCGCTGTCGACACGGTGTCTCGGCGCGCCCCGGATAGAAGAAGCGCCGACCGTCGAAATGGTCGGTCGGCGCGCTCGGCAGGTCGGGGCGTGGGCTGTCGCCCAGCAGTTTGGCCGCGATGCTCAGACCTTCTTGCCCGCCAGATACAGCCAGGTCGATACCACGGTATCGGGGTTGAGCGACATGCTCTCGATACCCTGCTCGAGCAGCCATTTGGCCAGATCCGGATAGTCCGAGGGGCCCTGGCCACAGATGCCGACGTACTTGTTGTTGCGCTTGCAGGCCGAGATCGCCTTTTCCAGCATGATCTTGACCGCCGGGTCGCGTTCATCGAACAGATGGCTGATCAGGCCCGAGTCACGGTCCAGGCCCAGCGAGAGCTGGGTCATGTCGTTGGAGCCGATAGAGAACCCGTCGAAGTAGGCCAGGAACTCGTCGGCCAGTACGGCGTTACTGGGCAGCTCGCACATCATGATCACTTTGAGACCATTCTCGCCGCGTTTGAAGCCGTGGGATTCGAGCAGCTCGGACACCCCCTTGGCCTCGCCGAGTGTGCGCACGAACGGGATCATGATCTGAACATTGGTCAGACCCATCTCGCCGCGGACACGCTTCATGGCCTCCAGCTCCAGCTCGAAGCAGGCCTTGAAATCATCGGCCAGATAACGCGAGGCACCGCGCCAGCCGATCATCGGGTTTTCTTCTTCCGGCTCGTAGGCCTCACCGCCCAGCAGATTGGCATATTCATTGGACTTGAAGTCCGACAGGCGCACGATCACCGGCTTGGGATGAAAGGCCGCTGCCAGCGTCGAGATGCCCTCGACCAGCCGGTCGACATAGAACTCGCGCGGGCTGTTGTAGCCGGCGATATGGGCATCGATCTGGCGCTGGAGATCGACGGGCTGGTCGTCGTATTCCAGCAGGGCCCGAGGATGTACGCCGATCTGGCGGTTGATGATGAACTCCAGCCGCGCCAGGCCCACGCCGGCATTGGGAATGCCGGCGAAATCGAAGGCCCGCTCGGGGTTGCCCACGTTCATCATGATCTTGGTGCCGATCTCGGGCATCTTGTCGAGCGAGACTTCATCGATATTGAAATCGATGATGCCGTCGTAGACATAGCCGGTATCGCCCTCGGCACAGGAGACCGTGACTTCGGCCTTGTCGGCGAGCCGTTCCGTGGCATCACCACAGCCCACGACTGCCGGGATACCCAGCTCACGGGCGATGATGGCCGCATGACAGGTGCGCCCGCCGCGATTGGTCACGATGGCCGCGGCCCGTTTCATCACCGGCTCCCAGTCGGGATCGGTCATGTCGGTGACCAGAATATCGCCGTCCTCGACCTTGTTCATCTCCTTGATCGAGGCAACGTTGCGCACGCGGCCCGCGCCCACACGCTGGCCGATCGAGCGGCCTTCGACCAGCACATCATGACCGGCCGAATCCAGCTGATAACGCTCGAGCGTCGTGGCGTTGGATTTCACGGTTTCGGGCCGGGCCTGCAGGATGAAGAGCTGGCCGGTCTCGCCGTCCTTGCCCCATTCGATATCCATCGGCCGGCCGTAGTGGCGCTCGATGATCAGGGCCTGGGCGGCGAGCGCTTCGGCATCGGCGTCGGTGAGCGAGAACCTCGCCTGATCGGCGGCGTCCACGTCCACGAACTCGGTGGTCTTGCCATGGCTGCGATCGGCGGTATAGACCATCTTGATGGCCTTGCCGCCCTTGACCCGACGCAGGATCGCCGGGCGCCCGGCATCGATATTGTCCTTGTAGACATAGAACTCGTCGGGATTGACCGCGCCCTGAACCACGGCCTCGCCCAGGCCCCAGGAGCTGGTGATGAAGACCACCTTGTCGAAACCGGATTCGGTATCGATGGTGAACATCACACCGCTGGCGCCGGTGTCGGCGCGCACCATGCGCTGGATGCCGGCCGACAGGGCCACCTGGCTGTGTTCGAAGCCCTTGTGAACGCGATACGAGATCGCCCGATCGTTGAACAAGGACGCAAAGACATCCTTGATCGCCAGCATGATGTTATCCAGCCCGCGGACGTTGAGAAACGTCTCCTGCTGGCCGGCGAACGAGGCGTCGGGCAGGTCTTCGGCCGTGGCCGAGCTGCGCACGGCGACCGCGATATCCTCGTGGCCATCGGCCAGCGTTGCAAAGGCCTCTCGAATGGCGTCTTCGAGTTCGGGCGGGAAGGGGTGTTCGATGACCCAGTTACGGATCTTTTCGCCTGTGGCGACCAGGGCATCGACGTCATCGACGTCAAGATCATCCAGCGCGGCATTGATCTTGTCAGCCAGGCCGTCGTGGGCCAGGAACGCGCGATAGGCATCGGCCGTGGTGGCAAATCCGTCGGGCACCGAGACGCCGGCATCGGCCAGATGGCTGATCATCTCGCCCAGCGAGGCGTTCTTGCCCCCGACCGATTCGACGTCATTCATACCGAGCTGGCTGAACCAGACCACTTGCGAGTTGTTCACGCGTGACTTCCTCTGACTGGGCAAGTTGTATCGGCCCGCATTCTACACAGCCGGAATCATGTGCCCGTATGGGAACGATTCCGACCCACGTGGCGCGCCACGCGGTCGCGTCATGACAGGGCTGTCGTGTCATCGACGCGATCGGTGATTCACGGCACCATGCCACGATGACTACGACATCCGATAGCGGCCAGCGTCCGGTCTTCTTCGTCTCTGACCGAACCGGTATCACCGCCGAAACGCTGGGGGCGACGCTGCTCACCCAGTTCGATGAACGTCAGTTCCGACAATCCACGCTGCCGTTCATCAACTCGGCCGAGAAAGCGCGTCAGGCGCTGGAGTACATCGAGCACACCGGGCGTTCGCTGGGCACCCGGCCCATCGTCTTCTCGACCACGGTCTCCGACGAGGTGCGCGACATCCTGCGCGGCGGCAACGTGGTCTTCCTCGATCTCTTTGATGCCTTCGTGCCCCAGCTCGAGGCCGCACTCGAGGCCAAGTCCTCGCACGAGATGGGCCGGGCCCACGGCATCGCCGATCAAGCGGTCTACGAATCACGCATCGATGCCATGAACTATGCCCTGGCCCACGACGACGGGGTGGGCGAGAACGGCTACGCGCGGGCCGAGGTGATCCTCATGGCGCCCTCGCGTTGTGGCAAGACGCCGGTCTGTATCTACATGGCCATGCAGCACGGTATCTTCGCGGCCAACTATCCGCTGACCGAGGATGAGTTCGAGTCGCGCCATCTGCCCGCGGCGCTGGCCCCGCATCGCGACAAGCTTTACGGGCTGTATATCGGCGCCGACCGGCTGCATCAGATCCGCAGCGAGCGTCGCCGCGGCAGCCAGTATGCGGCCATGGGCCAGGTCAGCTATGAACTGCGCCAGGCCGAGTCGCTCTACAAGCGCCACCGCGTGCCTTATGTCGAGACCACCAACCGCTCGATCGAAGAGGTCGCGGCCGTGATCATGCAGGATCGCGGGCTGCGGCGGCGCTCGTTCTAATTTGAAAAGCGCCCAGGCTGCCGTATATTCAAGCGATGCCCAGACTCAAGCGAAACCACTGGCTGGCCGGCGCCGAGCCGCGCAGCTTTACCGGCCTCATGGGGCTTTACGAGAGTAACTTCCGGCGTTTCGAACGCCTGGCCCCGGAGCTGGATCTGCCGTTTGATACGGCGCGCTCGGTCGGTGAAGAGGCCACGCTGTATCTTCGCGTGATCGAGCGGTGTCGCTATACGACCACGCTCAACCTGACTTACTGGTTTGGTGAAGGTGACGCCGCACGGGCCGATCCGAACATCACACTGCGCGTGTATCGCGACGCCGAGCTGGCCGAGGCGATCTACTGCGATGCACGCTCGCGCTATGCCGCGCTGGCCGGCGTGCCGGATATCGACGAAGACGTGCTCTCCGAGCAATGGCCACGCAATCTGTTGCTCAACAAATGGCTGGCCTATTGCCTGGCTCAGGGCCACGGCTTTGGCGGAGCCCATCGGCCGCGCGACGGGGACGCCCGGTAACTTAGCCGCGCGGTTCGCGCTCGGTTTCCGGCTCGACGAGCTGCAGGCCCAGCTCTGAAATCATGCCATCGGTGATTGCACGCACGATCAGCCGAATCCTGCCCAGATCGATTTCATCACCGGTGACCGGCCGTCGGCGCAGACGCTGACGAACCAGCCGGCCGAGCGTGAGACCGGCTTCCTCGCCGTTCAGCGTAATACCGTACAGCCTTGCAAACTCGGCAGCCGGCGCCTCGGCGTGAATCGTGAACGGGCCGAAGAAACGATTGGGTTGGGTGATTGGATCCCGGGTTTCGCCCTGAAACAGCCGGGCCAGATCATGACGGGCCTGGCTGGGGGCGATCAGATAGACCAGATCATCGAATGCGAAGGTGAAACCGGTCTTGGGCAGGATCAGCCGGCCCCGACGCGCGACGGCAGCCACGCGAATATCGGCCAGTCGATGCAAGGGCGCGGCTCCGGCGCCCGACATGATCGATGCACTCTCGATGCGATATCCCAGCAGCTGATAGCCATCGCCGCGCTGGCCCTCCAGGGCAAAGGCGGCCACCGGCTCC
>MDTG01293101.1_pt1 | contig 13221 bp, 12 predicted proteins | sample 811421 | NCBI WGS metagenome assembly MDTG01 (sample SAMN05326645, study PRJNA326480) | marine metagenome | isolation source: seawater | place: Pacific Ocean: South East | collected 2011
ATTTTTTTTTTAGTAAATAATATATTAACGGCAGTATCATTATACTAGCTAATGACATCCTTAACCCCGACCATGAGTGATGTAACATTAGATGTGATGAATAAATACAAAAAAATAATAAGTAATAATTTGAAAATTTTGTTACATAATTAAATAATATATAGAAGAATATAAAAGAGGATAAAAGTAATAAAAATTGTGAGTTCAATCCAATAGATTTTATTATTGTTGAAAGTAGAGCAAATGCACTTTTTTCAAAATAAAATAGTAGTGATTCAACATTAAAAATTTCTAGAAAATTTGGAGAATAATAAAATAACCTTGTATATTCATCTGTACTTCCTCTAATACCTGTAAGAATGGCTAAAATCGAAATAAATATAAGAAAATAATAATAAACAAATTCTTTATCTTTATTTTTATTTAAATAATTATTTATATGCAAAAAACATATTACATAACATGGTAGATATATTAATAAATAAAACATTATTTCTTTAAATATTCATGAAAACCAATACCTGGAAAATCAATAAATCCCCAATCATCAAATTTTTTATAATCTGAATATATTTCAATTCTAGCTAGAGTTTGCATTCTAAACCAAGAGTCCCATAAATTAGACTCATCCCACTTTCTATTATAATTATTCCAATGAGTTGTTATAGAATTATATTTTGGCCTCATTAATGTTAAAAATTGTCTAAATATTGTTTTTTTATCAATTGCTTTATTATTCGTAATTTTTTTAAAAAAATAAATAAAATAATTTAAATTTATTGGTCTTACATATTTTGATTCACAAAACCCACCGTCTATGTTTTGATTCAATAAAATTGCATTATGTGTTTTAACTATTATTTCAATTATGTTTTGATTAATTAATTTTTTTTGATCTAATGGTTTTGAAGTAATTAAATTAATTGCATCATAATCATAACATCCTCCTCCTCCAATATATGGAGCAAAATGGCCTTGAAAATCTGCAAAATTAATAATGCTTTTTATTAGTTTGTTTATTTCAATTGATTCATAATTAAAAAATTTTAATATCTCATATTGATGATATCCATTTTGAAAATCTAAATAAGTTAGATTTTGAGTATTTCCCCAAAAACCAAATATATTTTTGCTATTATGGTGTTCTTTATGCCAATAATTTTGAAATGAGCTTTGAGGATAATCTTTATAATTTATCAAGTAAAATATAATGATTGAATAAAACATAGCTAAATTTCCAGTTCTAGGATACCCAATGAAAGTTTTATTTTTCTTTAATATATTTATTAAATCAAGATTAAATAATTCATCAAAAAAATCGTGCAAAAATTCATTTTCATTTAAAGTGCCTAATATTTTAAAAGCAGATAACGAAAAACATAATAATTGTAGAAAGGATTTATCAGAATAAATATTATCTGATACAATCTTTCTTTTATTATAATAATCAACAAGGTTATTTTTTATTTTTTTATTCCATGCAATTTTATTTTTCTCAATATAACTTTTTTCGTTTAATAAATTTAATCCAAAAATAGCAAAGCATAAAGAAAAAGAGCAAATTTGAGAATTTTTTGTAAATTTAAAATCACCATTTTTATTTAATGATAATATAAAATCTAAATATTTTTTTTTCGATATTTTAAGATCATTCACTGAAATTACAAAATTAATTTTTAATTATATTTATTTTCATATAGCTTAATAGTCCTGTTGACTAATTCATGTCTAGACATAAACGAATTAAAAAATTTACTTGCCTTTGTTATAAAGGGTATTGTTCTGAATAAAACAAAAGAAAAAGCAATTAGCTGAACAAGGTTGTATGATGAAGTATATCTTTCAAAAAAAATTAATAAAATTATAAGTAATAAGCTTAAAATTTGAATAAAAAATGCCTCCCAAACCATTAATATTCTATAATAGGCCTCGCTTTTAGATGAATTTGTAACGTATTTTTTAAATTTATTTAAAATATTATTATTTTTAATTAGATTGTTTTTTAAAATATAGTTTTGAATATCAGAAATATTGCTCATCATTTTATACTCTAACTTTTTGGAAGTAGATGATGAAATTAAAATAATTTTAGAATATAAAATTTTTAATGGAACAATTAGTAGAGTAAATATTAAGAGTAAAATTAGTAAATTAAATGAAATAAGATAAAGTAGTATAATAGAAAATAATATATAAAAGAACATTGATGAACATTGTATAAAAAAATAGAATGATTGGGCAGTAAATTTACTATCTTGAGATAAAATTTGCTCTATAGATCCAGAGATATAATTTTCTAACTCTTTTTTATTTTTTTCGATGTAACCTTTTGTAACTTTAAATCGGACATGTGCAGTAACTTTAGTATTTAAATAATGCATATATGTTTGATTTATACCTAAGCTTGTTTGTCTAAGTATTAAGGAAAAAAATAAAGAATAAATTATAATATAATCTTTATTAATCTGAGATTGTTCTGAAACAAAATCAAAAAAAAGTACTAAATTCGATAAAATTTCTGAAAAATAATTATTCAAATCTAAATACGATGAGGAAACAATAATCACTCCATATGTAATTACTGCTTCAATAAGAGCATTAATAAATATTAAAAAGATTAAAAAAAAATAATGTTTTTTAAAAGGCTCAACTATTATTAAGAGTATCTTTAGATAATTTGTTAAAAATTTTAATTTTGAAAACATTAATACTTTTCATTTGCAAAACCTATAATAGTATCTGCAATTGTTTTTCCTGCATATCCTCTATATGGCCCAACTTCCCTATCTACTATAGTTCGCCTTCCATCTTTATCCTTTTCTGGTTGTAAAACATATTCTTTTAAATGATATATTAATTGCTTTTCATTAAAAGCTATTGCACTTCCTCCAGAGTCAACAATTCTTTGATTGTGACTTTCTTTTATATCAGAATAAATATTAAATCTTGGATTTTTTAAATTGAATTTATACATTGGTTTATTGTATTCAAAACAAATATTTATTATTGGAATATCACATATTGCAGCCTCAATATTCATAGTAGAAAAAATATTTACTAGTATGTCAGAGGACTTTAAAATATTAACTAAATTTATTGAGTCATTTTTGTTTAATAAAAAAGATTTGCTCGTTTTGTACACTTCAGGATAGTTGATGTGTACATTTAAAAATTCTTTTGTTAACTTTTTATATTGATCTAATACATCTTGATAGATCATATTACCCATATCATCTTTACGATAGTGGATTGGATGAGGTCTGATTATAAGTTGCCAATCTTTAAAATGACTGTCTGTATTAATTAATTTAGATATAGTTTCAGCGACATTTGGGTGCCATGGATATGTATTTGGAGATCTTGTGGCGAATAATATTATTTTTTTGTTAGGATCAAAATTATTATCTTTAATAAATGTTGCTTTATTAAAATTATATTTTTTGTAGTAATTATCAAAATAAGCAGATCCACTTACAATAACTTGATCATCTTTATAATCAATTAAACGTAAAATATCTTTTTTCATTACTTCTGTCCAAGCAATAACATAATTAGCGTAAAATGCAGGATAAGTCTGTGAAGTCACATTATCCCAACTTAAAATGATCGTAAAAATTTTAATTTTAAGAGATTTTGCTGAATAAGCTATATATTTATCAAATCCGAATGATCCATGACTAGCTAAGATTATAAAATCTGGATTAACCTTTTTTAAAATTTGTTTATATTCTGCATATTTACTTGCATATCTCTCTAAATTTACAAATAAAATTCTTAAAAGTACGGATTTTTTAATTAAATTAGAAATTAAAAATAATAAAAATATTCCAAGTTTTCTTATTGGTGAAGTTCCTAAGCTGTACATCCTTTTATAAATTTCAACAGATGTTGAATTGTATTGAGCTCTCGTAAAAAACCGCATATATTCAAGATATTTCTCAATAAAATTTTTCTTTGGTCTTTTAGGCTCTGGTATAATATTAATTTTTTCATTAGTAATTTTTTTAATCAAATCAATTTCATTTGGAAATGCCATCACACTTATATCAATGTTCTGTTGAATAAATCTCTTGTAAATATCAGTTTGTAAAAGATATCGAACTTGAAAACCAGAATTAGTTGCAATTAAAATTTTCATTTATTTAAATTATAATGTTTAAAAATAATTTCTAGAAAATTAATATCTTTCTTATCATCAATCTCAAAAGATTGTAAGATTTCCATTGGGTATATAGAAATTTTACCGCCTAATCTATTATTATATTTTTTGAAATTTTTTGTTTTAAAAATATATATTGACCCATTTTCACACCACATTAAATCTTTTATCAATTGTCTTCTTTTTCTTTTTTTATAATCATAATTTAAACTTTTTAAATTATTATTTTTCTGCTGCCAAACATTGAAATCTAATAATTTCGATCCTGAAAATAAACTGTCTGCTCTATCTTTTATAATTGTTTTAATAGCTTGACTTATATCATTTTTTTTTCTGATTGGTGAAGTTGCTTGCATAAACACAACATAATCAACACTTTCTTTTATTTTACGTAATGCATGTAAAATAGCACTTTCAGACGTTGCGTTATCTCCAGATAAAATTTTTGGTCTTTTAATTGTTTTTGCACCACATTGTTGTGAAAATTTTAGAATTTCATCATTATCTGAAGTAACATAAACATCAGATATTTGCTTAGTATCTAATGCTTGTTTTATAGACCAATAAATTAATGGTTTTCCAGAAAATTTAATTAAATTTTTTTTATTAATTGATTTAGAATTACCTCTAGCAGGAATTATAGCTATTATTTTCATTTTTTTTTATTAATATTTATAGTCATAACTATTTATTTAATTTTTATTGTATAGAAAAAATTCTGGATCTTTTTTTAGCACACTAACAGCAAAGTCTACACTTTCTTTTATTTTGACTAAAGAAATAGTAACTGATTTAAGCTTCAATGATCTAATATAATTTAAATTTTCAAGATCTTTTTGAAGTTTATTAAAATATGGTGCAAATGAAATTTTCTTTAACTTAATAAATTTATTTTTATTTTTTGATAAAACCATACAATTACTATCATACAGATATTTTACATTGGCTAGATTTTCTGCAACATGTATTGCAGAACATGAACTTAAATCTACTCCTACAAGTAAAGCATGACCTTTTTTTTGGTATAACTTGTATAAAGGGCTATCTATACCCTCAGGATCATGAAGCTTATGATTATTAGTAAAGTATTTTGCATTCTTACCTTTTGCCATTATTGATCTTAGGGGATGATTGCTTCTATGAACTTTTGGATAATTTATAAAAGAATTAGCAATTAAACCTCTATTATGTGGTAAGGATGTTTTGATATTGAAGGGTTTTAGATATTTTCTAGCCTTTTTATAATTTGAGACTTTAGGATTTAACCAATATTTAGGATCAGTAATATTACCAGTATTTGAAGAGCACAATAGAGTTCCATTTTTTCCAATTATATTTAAAATTGGATCAATTAAATCATCAGCACCATTGAGGATAAAACCAAATTTTTTTAATGAGGCATGTATAATTAAATTATCATTTTTTTTTAAATTTAATTTTTTAAAAATTTTATAAAAATCATTGTATACTAACATTTGAGTGTTTACTTATAAACCTTTTGCTGTCCAACCACCATCTACCTCAAGATCAATACCTGTAATATAATTTGAATTATCTGAAATTAGAAATAAAACAGCTCCTATAAGATCTTCTGGCTTTCCCCATCTTTTTAAAATAGTTCTATTTATTCTCTCTTTTCTTTTATTATTATTATTGTAGCTTTTTTTTGTCATATTTGTAAGAATATAGCCTGGGCATAAATTATTTATTCTGATGTTATTTTGACCATAATCTATCGCCATTGCTTTTGTTAGGTATCTTAAACCACCTTTAGAAGCAACATAGGCGGGATTATTAGGCATACCAAATTTAGAAGCTAGACTGGTAATATTAATTATAGATCCATTTATTTTACTTTGAACCATAAAATTTGCAATTAGTTGAGTTAAAAAAAAAGTAGATGATAAATTTGTATTTATAGTTTTATTCCATTGATCCATTTGATATGAAGAAGAATTTTCTGATATACTTATACCAGCATTATTTACAAGACCATGAACGTTTTTAAATTTTTTTTTTGTACTTTGTAAAATTTTATTTCTATCTTTTTTTAAATTTATATCACATTTTAATTTTAAAATTTTATCATTATTAAAATTTTTTAAAATATTATTATTAAATTTAATTTTATCTACTAAAACTAAATTATATCCAGCATCATATAAAGACTTTGCTATTACAAAACCATTTCCTTGAGCTGAGCCAGTAATTATTATTGTTTTATTTGTTAAACTCAATGAATTTTTTGACATCTTTATGATTTAATTATTTTATAAGGAGAAACGCCAACTTCTTCTCTAGCGTACCAAGATGAAATTTGTTTTTGTATATTTAAACCCACTTCGTCATTCCATTTATTTAGAATTTTTTTTGTAACTTTACCCATTTTTCCATTTCCAATTTTTTTGTTGTGTATTGAAGTTACTGGTAATAAACAAAATGGAGTTCCAGTCATAAAAGCTTCATCTGCAAATTGCACATCATATGGTTCAAAATTTTTTTCAATAAAATTTATTTTTAATTTTTTTGATAATGTCTTAACGTAATCTAAACTTATTCCTCTTAAAATATTTCTGGGTTCTGGGCTAATAATTTGATTATTTTTTACAATAACAAAATTTGATCCTGTACCTTCTGCTACAAAACCATCAGGATCAGTTAATAGGGCCCAATTATTTTTACCTTTTTGCCTTGATACCTCTAAATTAGCCATCATGTAGTGTAATCTACTTCTGCTTTTTACTTTTGGTTCCAAAAGTTGGGCTGGTATAATTTTTTGATTGGTAACAACGACGTTAATCCCATGATCAAAAAGAGGTCCCATTGATTGTACAGTCCATCTTAAAGGAAAATCAGAAACAATAACATTTGTTTTACTTTTTTCACCTAATGCATTTTGATAAATTGAGAGATGTCCTCTTGTTATATTAATCATTAACCTATGCTCATCATCATCATTGAATGCATCTTTATTTTTTTCTACAACTTCTTCACAAATTTTAAATAATTCATTCTTGGTATATGGTATTTCAATATCTACATAATTGGCTGAATTAAATAATCTTTCAATATGCTCTTTTAGTAAAAATTGTTTTTGATTAAATGATCTAGTCATTTCAAAAACCATATCTCCAAACATTAAAGCTGAATCATATATTGAAATTTTAGCATCTTTTTCATCAATATAATTATTATTGAAGAAAACTAATCTTTTTGACATTGTATATTAGTTATTAAAATATCGAAGTTTTGAAGCTATTTTCTTCTCCTCTTCAAGTATTGTTTTTACTCCATTTCCAAGAATACTGTCTATACTTCTTATATCCCTAACCAATCTTTTAACACCATTTTCTTCCAAAGATGCTGATTGATCAGAGCCGTACATACTTCTATCAAGCGTAATATGTCTTTCAATTGCAGATGCCCCTAACATAGCCGCTAAAACACTTGGTAAAATTCCTACTTCATGACCACTGTAACCAACCTTACATTTATATTTTTTTGATAAAGTTTGTATCATATTAATATTGCATTCATTGTCTTTTGTTGGATAGGTTGAAACAGTATGCATGAGAGTATAATCACAGCCATTTTCATTGAATATTTCTAATGCTGATTCAATCTCTTTATATTGAGTCATACCTGTAGAAATAAAAGTGTGTTTTTTCTCTTTAGCTACCTCTTTTACAAATTCAATATTTGTTATCATAGCAGAGGCAATTTTGTTATGCTTAAAATTAAATTGTCTCATTAATTTTTGAGAATTAATATCCCAAGATGAAGCAAACCAATCTATTTTATTTTTTTTACAATAATCATCAATTTCAGCATAATCATCAGTAGTAAACTCTAATCCCTTTTTTTGATCTTCTGTTGTTTCACCCCATGGACTTGAGCGAGGTATCATTAAAGTTTCCTTACTATATACTATATCAATATCTCTCTTTTGAAATTTAACAGCATCACATCCTGATTTTACTGCAACATCAATTAGTTTTTTTGAGATGTCAAGAGAACCATTGTGATTAATTCCAATTTCTGCAATAATATAAACCATATAAAATTATGATATAAGCATATAGCATAAGTTTTATTATTATTACAATTTAATTTCATTGAGTTTATATTTTTCATTAAATATGTATTTAATTAATTTAAATGGATTAATGAATGTATTATTATTAAATATTTTCCCCATTGAAGATTGTATATCTACTTCATGAACAGCAATTACGTTTAAATAGTATAATAGAGCTTTAGCTTTTACAGATTCAGCATCAGTGATTTTGTTATTCACTATATTAAATAATTCTTTTTTGAATTCATTTATGTTTTTAAAATTTTTGGTCTCTAACACATTTGTATAAGCAGAATGAGGACCACAAAAAATTGATGGAATTTTTAATGCTATATTTTCAACAAAAGCAGTAGATCTCCAAATAATTGAAGCATCAATAATTTTGGTGATTTCGGATGATAAGAATAAATCTGGCTCAAGTATAATGATATTTTCACTCATGGTTTTAGATTTTAAAAAATTTATAAGAGTTTGTTGAGGTTTTTTTGATTCTGGATAAAATGTTTCAGCTACGTGAGGTTTAATTAATAAAATATGATCTGATTCATTAAATATATCTATTATTTTGCTAACCCAATCAGGCATGCCATTAAATAAATTAGTATTATCTATAATTGGTCTATCAAAAAATAAATGGGCAAAAAGACAATATACCTTTGCATGATTTTTTTTGTTTTCAATAATTTTTTTTATTTTTTTCTTCATTTTATTTTTATAATCAAAATTATTTGAAATATAATGCTTTGAGTCATAAATTTTTGTAAAAAAATTACCTAGGCTGGACTCATCAACATCTTTGTTTTTGAACCATTTGTGAAAATCATTTTTCCAGGCAAAATAATGATTTGCATACAAAGGATTTGATTTAGTTAACATAAATTTATTAGTATGCCAATTTCCCTTATCATTATAGATACTATAGCTTTTACCCAATGAGTAAAATGACAATTTATTTATTAAATTTTTTTTATAGAAATATTCTAATAAAATTGCATTAGGAAATCTATCAGCATCTAGCATTATTATTGAAATATTTTTCTGAATTATATTTTTTTGTATATCTCGACATAGACAGATAATATATGTAGAGGATTTAATTAATTGAAAAAATTTTTTTTTGTAATTTTCACTTTCAATATCAATTTTATAACTTTTATTAAAATTACATATTGATGAGTCTATAATTTCAAAATAATTAATATTATCATAGATTGCTTCACGTTTATCAAAATTTATATTCCATTCAAATTTTATATCTTTAAAATATTCTAATCTACCTTCATTTCTATTAAATAATTTTAATGCACTAGATATATCATCTTTAATTCTAAAGTATTTGAAAAAAGTATTATTTGAAAAAACAAATTTAATATGCCATTTTTTTTTAGAATATTTTCTTGATATTGCCATTAATGCAATATTTGCTTCAAAATTATTTTCACTGTTTAACATAATTAACCAGTTTTTATTTGAAGCTGAATTTTTTCTTAAAACTAATAGCGAAAGAAGAACTTCATGGTAATTTTTTCTAAATAAATAAATTAAAAAAATAATTTTATTTAGTAATCGGATCATAATTTATACTTTATTTATTCTAAAATAATTTATACTATAAAAATAAAAGGGAATAGGTAAGAAGGTTATTGCAGATAACCAATTATGAAATATATTTCCAGAAGGACCAATTGGAAATAAATTTATTAATAATCCAATTGAAAATAATAAACTGATATAATGTTTATTTTCTAACTTTGGATTTTTAATAAAATTGAAATAGTTTTTAATTATAAAAATATATATTAACACAAAAAATGCATAACCAATTATTCCTGTTTCAGATAAAACTTGTAAAGTGACATTATGTGGATGTGTTGAACAAGAATTACTTATAAATACTTGAGAATTATTGGAATGCTTTTTTAACACAATATCAGTATATTTTTGATTATTGCATTCAATTCTAAAAGTTTTAGGGCCAGTTCCAAAAAAAATATTTTCACTAAATATTACAAAGGCTTTTTGATACATTGCATTATGCTCTTTAGAAATTTTAAGAATATTATCTACAGAACTTAATTGATCAAAAGTATGATAGATAAATCTATTCTTCAAGTTATCTGTAGACAAAATAACAGCACCTAAGAATAAAATTATAACAGAAAATAGAATTAAAAGTTTAAATCTAAAATATTTGATGAAAATTATAAGATTCAAAAGTATAATAATGTAGTAAATTAAAGAAGTTCTGCCTCCTGATATAACGATTATCCACGATATCATCACTATAAACAAGATGGGATAAATTGAATTTAAATTTTTATTTAAAGATATCAAAAAAAATAACAAAACTAATAAAGTTAAATTTCTAGATAAAAAAGATCCTAATATTGCTTCGTCATTAAAAAAACTTGTTATTCTATTATTTTGTGGAACAAAACCAATGATATTTGAATTTATGAAATATTGAATGTTAGCATCAATAAACAAAATAATATAAATACTTAATAGAGAGTAAAAGAAAAATTTAATAATTTTTTTATCATTTTGCAAAATAAAATAACCAGCAATACCAAAAATAAAAAAACGTATATAAAATAAACTAGAACTTAAAGATAAATAAATATTATTAGACAAAAGGGATGAACTAATTAAATACATACAAAATACTAAGGAAATAATCGAATAAAAATTATAAAAATATAGTGAAAAATTTTTTTTTTTTATAATCAAATAAATAAATATTATGTCAATTAAAACTATTGATAAGTCCATAGCAAACGAACTTAAAGCAATTGAAAAAGGTAATAAAATAAAAAGAAATTTTGAAAAATTTATTAAACTTCTATCAACTAATGTCACTTTTGCTATATTTCCATAAGTATAAAATTAATGATATTAAAAAAAAAGAAATGATCAAAATTGCTACTAAAATATTTATTATATTATAATTAGTGATTTCACTCTGACTAATTTCTAAACTACTAAAAATTTCTTTTGTATAGTCTTGTTGAACTTTACTTAAATTTTCAGAAGTACTAATTGTTTCTAATTCCTTTATAGCTTGATTTAATAAAAATTTTTCTACAAGTAAACTTTCTATTTTTATTAAATCACTATTTGTTTCATATTTATATTGAATCTCAGTATTTGTCTCATTTAAAAAAATGATAAAGGAGTTAAAATTTGAATGATTAATAATATTAAAATTCGATAAATTATTTATGAGAATATCCTTATTAGGTAATTTAGAATTATTAATTTCATTTATTATCTTATTTATTAATAGATTTTGAAAAGTGGAAATTCTATCATTAATTAAATTAATTTTAGAATTATTTTCACCAATACTTTTGATAAAAAATAAATTTTTTTTGATAAAAAAATCTTTAATAACTTTTTGTATCAATTTTTTATAAGTATCCTCTATTATAGTTATTGGTATATCTTGATTTAAAACTATTGTGAAAACAGGTTTACTATCAACATATTGTTTAATTAATGTATTTGGAATTATTTGACCAAAACTATCAACACTTTTATAAAGGATTTTTTTAACTTCATTTTTAGGATATCCTTTAAAAATATCTTCTTCATAATTTTTATAGAAAATTAAACCCTCTATAATTTCATCATTTAATTTTTTTAGATTAAAATTATCAGAAAGATTAGAAAATTTTGTTTCATTATTTAAGGGATAATTGATTTGAGTCTTATAAAAAAATTGACTTGAATGAAAGTGATTCAATATAAAATATGAAATTACTCCAACAATAAATAAAATCAAAAAATATTTGTACTTATTTTTTAAAATTATACTAAAAAAAATATTCATTATTTGTAATAATTCAAATACCACTTTACAAAATTATTTATACCAAAATTTATTGATTTATTTGGCTTGAAATTAATTTTACTGCAAATTTTTGCTATACTAGCGTGTGTTTTTACAACATCTCCAATTTGTAGAGGTAGTAGTTTTATTTTTGATTTAGTTCCTAATTCTGACTCTAAAATACTTACAAACTTTTTTAAACTTGAAGGATTGTTACTTCCAACATTGAAAATATCAAAAGGAATTGTTTTTTTTGAAGGTTTTTTTAACATTAAATAAATCGCCTCAGTTACATCATCAACATATGTGAAATCTCTTTGATGGTTGCCATAGTTATGTAAATTGATTGATTGATTTTTAAGTATTGATTTTACAAATTTAAAAAGAGCCATATCTGGTCTTCCCATTTCACCATAAACAGTAAAAAATCTTAAACCAGTACAGGGCAAATTGTATATATTAGAATACGAATAAGCCATAACTTCATTTGTTTTTTTTGAAGCAGCATAAAAAGTAAGTGGGGAGTCTGTAGGATAATTTTCCTTAAGTGGAAATTTTTTGCTATCTCCGTATACTGAGCTGGTAGAAGCAAATATCAAATGTTTAATGTTGTTTAATCTAGAAACTTCAAGAATATTAAAAAATCCTAAAATATTTGATTGAAAATAATCTTTTGGATTTTTAATAGAATGTCTTACTCCAGCTTGAGCTGCTAGATTTATAATTATTTTGATTTTATTTGCCTTTATATAATTATTTAATTTTTCAAAATTATTAATATCTATTTTTTTGAAATTAAAATTTTTATTTTTTTTTAATAAACTTAACCTGTCTAGTTTAAGTTTAGTATCGTAATAATTATTTACATTATCAATACCAAAAATTTCACTTTTTGATTTATTCATAATCTTTACAGCTAAATGATAGCCTATGAAACCAGCAACACCGGTTATAAGAATATTCATTAATTCGTTGGCATTTTAAATTCAGGTCCTTGCTGAATACTTTTAGGCCATCTACTCGTTACTGTTTTTAGTTTAGTAAAAAAATTAATACCCTCTTTTCCATGCATTGCGTGATCTCCAAATAGCGAGTTTTTCCAACCGCCAAAACTATGAAAAGCCATTGGCACTGGAATGGGTACATTAATTC
>MDTG01296132.1_pt1 | contig 13221 bp, 13 predicted proteins | sample 811421 | NCBI WGS metagenome assembly MDTG01 (sample SAMN05326645, study PRJNA326480) | marine metagenome | isolation source: seawater | place: Pacific Ocean: South East | collected 2011
ACCCAGTCTTTTCAATTAAAGAGGTGTTGAGTCAAAGGAAATTTAGTTCTGTTGATAAAAATTTTCAAAAAAACAACATAATTATGGTTGGTAGATTAACAAAACAAAAAAATTTTGAAATGTTTATTAAGGCTAGTGAATATTTATATAAAAATAATTTATTAAAATTTAATACCTATATTTTCGGAAATGGAGAAAATAAAGAAAAATTGGAACAATTAATTAGAAGATATAATCTCGAAAAAAATATTTTTCTTATGGGTAGTAAAAAAAATATACACAAATATTATTCACTAAGTAAACTCTTCATTTTGACATCATTATGGGAAGATCCGGGATTTGTTCTCATCGAGGCTGCTTTAAATGACATACCAATAATTTCTAGTAATTGCAAAAACGGCCCAAAAGAAATTATTAAAGGAGAAGATGGAGGAATTCTATTTGAAAATAATAATATCAACGATTTGAGGGATAAAATTATACAATTCTTAAATTTAAACGAAATCGAAATCAAAAAGAAAAAAATTATTTCAAAGAAAAATATAAAAAAGTACTCTCTATTTAGACACTTTAAATTATTAGAAAATTATATTATCAAAAATTGAAAAAATTATGAGTACTAATAAATTAATTCATAAAAATAATTTCATTCTTCTATTTTTTTCTTTATTACCTATTTCATTTATATTGGGTAATGCAGTTCTAGAACTAAATATAATTTTAATTATCATTTTGTTTTTAAGAGAAATTATTAGGGATAAAGTCCAATTATATCATTTTTTACAAGGTAAATTGTTTATTATATTGTTAATTTTATGGGCCTACCTAAATATTAATTCCTTGTTTGCAATAAATTACGAGGGATCCTTTAGAAGAAGTATATTTTTTTTTAGATATATTTTTCTTATATTTGCAGTGATATATTTTTTGAAAAATGACACCATAAGAAACAAAGTAATCAATTTTTGGGCTCTAGTTTTATTGATTGTTTCTATCGATGTATTTTTTGAATTTTTTTTTGGAAAAAATATCCTTGGATTTGAAAGCCCAATGCAAAATGAGAGAATTGTAAGCTTTTTCAAAGATGAATTAATTGTTGGCAGTTATTTATCAACATTTATGTTTATTATTATTGGTAAATTTTATTACGAAAGAAAGAAATCTTTGTCAATTATCATTCTTTTGTTTCTTCTTATTTCTATAATAATAACAGGTGAAAGATCTATTACTCTGAAAGCTTTGTTATCAGTGCCGCTTATTATATTTTTTGTTTTAGAAAAACCTAAATTAAAGATATTAATTTTAATTTTATCAATTTTTTTAACCTTTATTGCATTAACTAACAAAAAAGTAAGTGATAGATATAAAAGCACTTTCAAACATGTAGAAAAAAACTTTGAGAGTCAAAAATTATATAATGGAATATTAGATATAAAATATTTAAATCAATCTATTTTTTCGTATGAAATACTTAAACAAAATTATCTTTTAGGAGTTGGAACAAAGAACTATTTTATTGCATGTAGTGGATTGAAAAATACATCCAAAAACGAATTAATTAGAGAAAAAGCTATTAATTGTTACACCCATCCTCATCAATTTTATTATGAATTTATATCAGAACATGGTGTTTTGGGAACAATAACAATTTTAACGTTAATTTTAATGTTATTTTTACAAGATAAAAACATAGTTATGGATAAGAAAAAAAAACGTAAACTTTTTATTTTTAAAATTTATATTATAATTTCTTTACTACCAATTATTCCAACTGGGAGTTTCTTTTCAAGTCTTCAATTATTTCAGTTTTTTATCAATTATAGTTTCTATCAAATTTATCTTTTGAAAAAATAATTTATTTTCTAATAAATGAAATGAGTAATTTATATAAAAAATAAAAAATTGGTAAATAAATACTTACGAATTCTCTAATTCTATCTTTAATTGATACTTTAAACATATTATCTCCAAACTTTATATTATCCAGAATATCTTGATTAATATAATTTGGATTCTTTTCAGAAAGAATAAATAAAATAATAATTCTTAGTTTTCTACTTTTATTTTTTGTACCTTTGTGCCATATATAACTTTCTCTGATAAAAATATCACCCTTATTTAAAATTAGTCTTATTTTTTTTTTCAAAAATTTTCTTAAATGAAATTTCCAATAGCTAATTCTTTGTTTGTGAGATCCTGGTATAAGTTCTGTTGGTCCATCGATTTCATTTATATCTTCAATTGGAACACCAATAAGTATTTTTCTTGCACTTTTCGGTCCATCTGTATGATAAAATTGATCACCTTTATTAGGTAAAGATACATTTCCAGCATATTTAATATCGTATTCATTTAAATCTTTATTTGTTAATTCCTTAAGCAACTCAGAAATTTTTGACTCCTTGAGGATTTCCCAAATTTTTACTATTCCTTTAGATGGTTTTAAGTCCAAATTTCCTGTCAAAAAACCTCCGAGCTTTTTAATCTCATTATAATTTGAGTCATATTCATCAATTATTTCACTTTTCACTCGATCAAAAAGTGTAAATGAATTCTTGTTATTTAATAAGTTTTCTAGGATTATAAAACCGTTTTTATCAAAAAGTAATTTTTTTTCTTTAAGATTTAGCATATAAAAAATTAAATGTTTAAAAATCCGATTTTATTATTAACATACAAAAGACCTAAAACAACAAAGATCATAATTGAAAGAATTTTATCAATAAATCCCAAAAAATTGTATATTTTTCAAGATGGACCAAAAAAAAAATTTAATATATCTGACAAATCACTTCATAAAGAAACATTTGAATTGATTAATAAATACAAAAAAACCTCAAAAGGGACAGAAATATTATTTTTCTCTTTCAAAAAAAATATCGGTCAAAGGTTCATTGCAAATAAAGTTTTAAATATTGTGTTTAGAAACGAAAAAGAAATAATTTTTTTAGAAGACGATACATACCCTGATTTGTCGTTTTTTAATTATTGTTCTTCAATGTTAAAGAGGTTTGAAAATGATAAAAATATTTACCATATATCAGGATGTAATTTATTTTATGGCTTAAATAAAAAAAAAAATTAGTAAAGAAAAAATATTTTTATCTAAATATCCTCAATTTTGGGGCTGGGCTACCTGGAAAAAAAAATGGAAAAAATATTATAATCCTGAAATTTTAGACTGGAAAAGAAATAAAGATTATTTTTTAAAAAAATGTATAGATAGTGATGGAGAGCATAGGTTTTTTAATCATTATATTACTAAGAATGCAAAAGGACACCATATTGGATGGGATGTTCCATGGATCTATAAATTAGTTTTAAATAGTAAAAAAACTTTACTACCAAATATAAATTTAATAAAAAATTTAGGATATAAACATAATCCTGAAGGAAAGGGAGCGAAAAAATTTAGAAATTTAAAAATTTCTAAGTTTGGGGAATTCAAGCCAGATATAAAAAAAATAAAACACAATTTAGACTATGATGTATTTTTAAGAGAAAGCTTTTATCAAAGAAAAAAAATTGGAGTGATAATAAAAAATAAATTAATAAAAATTGTTAAAACCTTCTCTGATCATTCATAAAATCTATTCTTACTGTATCTTCCTCATAAGTTTTCTGGTCCCTAGGATTTTTACTCATGACTAATATCTCTGTTTCTTTTGTGTATAACATCGCGTGATCTATCATTGGGCCAGTAAACAATAATTCTCCCTCTGTTACTATTTTTTTACTAGTCTTTTCATTAGAATTAGTTTTTCTAAAATAATATTCAAATTCTCCTTTAATTACATATATAAAATGCCAATCTTTTTTGTGGTAATGATTAGCTCTCCATTGACCGGGTTTAGTGAGAATTAGAGAAGCACTTTTCATATTTAAATCACACAAAGGTTGAATAAAACCCCTTTCATCTCCAAATTTTTCTTTTAACTTTACTAAGTCTTTGTTCAAATATTCTTTTTGATAATCTTCCATTTGTAAAAACTCCTTATAAATCTTACTACAATTTGTAATTTAAATTAATATAGTTCTGATTTTATCTTTTTAAAAACTTATTTCTATAAAATTTCATTCTAATCGTAGATTTATTAGATTTTATTTTATATTTTTTAATCCCTTTCACTAGATTTTTTATTTCATAATTAAAATTTGTAAAGTTCATATTCCCAAAATATTTTTTAAAGTTTTTACTTGAAGTTTTATAATTTCTAGCATCTTTGTTTTTACTAATATATTTAATGTTTTTTTTTGATTTACCAAAATATTTTATAATTTTTAAGGCTAAATTTTTAATTGTAGAATTGAAAGCGACCAAGTTTATTATAAATGAAGGTAAAGTGTGTTTTGATATTATTTTTACATAAATTTTGCTAACATCATTTAATGATATAAATGGCCTCCATTGTTTACCGTCACCATCAACGGTTATATTTCCAGTATTTATTAAGGAATTTACAAATATATTAATCACTAAATCTAATCTCAAATTTTGAGAAAAACCAAATAAAGTCGAATTACGTAAAATGTTTACTTTAAAGTTTTTGGATTTAAGCTTGAATATTGCTTTTTCAGCTTTCAAATTTGCTTTAGCATAAGTACTTAGTGGATTTGTTTTAGAATTTTCATTAACAGTATTTTTATTAAAACCATATACTGCACATGTTGAGTTAAATATGTACCTTTCTACTCCAGATTTTTTTGCGATCTCAGCAAATTTTTTACGGCCGTGAAAGTTTATTTCCCAAGTATGTTTTTTATTTAATTCTGAGCTAGGATCATTAGGTATACCGTTTAAATCACAAACAATGTTTACATTTTTAAAATCTTTTGATTTAACGTTGAGAATATCTTTTTTGATAATTTTAAGTCTATTATGATGTTTTATTTTTTTTTTATTTTTATATAACCACTTAAAAAAAAATTCATCATACACAATAACTTTGTTTTTTTTTAAAAGAACTTGAGTAAGATGTGTTCCTAAATAACCACCTCCACCTGAGATTAATATGGTTTTCATTGAGATATTTAATTATAATCTATTATAAACTTTTTTATGTTTTTTAAAAAATTAGTTAAATTAATTACACCAGATTTTCTACTACAAATTTATTATGATTACAAAAATAAAAATAAAACTTTTTATGGACATCACAATCTCGATCAAAAGCTTTGTGAATTTTTAAATTACAAAGATGGTTTTTTTATTGAATTAGGAGCAAATGATGGAATTAGACAATCTAACACATTTTACTTTGAAAAAAATTTAAATTGGAATGGTATATTAATAGAACCTATTAAAACAAAATTTTTCAAATGTATAAAGAATAGGTCTAAAAAGAATTTTTTTTATAATAAGGCATGTGTTGGATTTAATTTCAAAGATGATAAGATCAAAATGATCTATTCTGATTTAATGACAACAGTCAATGATAATAGAATAACCAATAAAGTAGATAGTTTAAAACATGCATTAGATGGTAAACAATACTTACAAGAAAATGAAAAAATTAAAGAATTCTATGTAGAAACAACAACCTTAAGCCAAATCATTAAAGATGTAAAAGCTCCATTAATGATTGATTTTTTATCATTAGATGTAGAGGGAAGTGAAATTGAGGTTTTAAACGGTATTGATTTTTTAAATCATAACTTCAAATATATACTGATTGAGTCAAGGGATGATAATCAAATAATAAATTATTTAGAAAATAAGAATTATTATTTTGTTAAAAAGATTAGTAAAAGAGATCTAATATTTAAATATAAAAGATTTTAAAGTGATAAAAGTAGGTTTAATAGGATACGGTAAATACGGAAAAAAATATTATAATAATATTATCAATGATAAAAAATTTAAGATAATTAAAATTCTTAAAAAGAAAAAAATAAGTTCAAAATTATTTACGAATAATAAAAATAAGTTTTTTAAAATAAAAAAAATAGACTTATATATAATTGCATCTCCGACTTATACTCATTTTGAATATTTAAATATGATAATGAAAAAAAATAAACATATTATTGTTGAAAAACCATTTATAAAATCTCGTGAGGAATTTTTAAAGTTAAAAGATAAATTAAAAAAATACAAAAAAATTATACTAATAAATCATACTGATCTATATTCAAAAACACTTTTAAAGATAAAAGAAAAAATTCAAAAAATTGGTAAAATCAAATCCGTATCATTGATCTATGGAAAAAAAGATCCGTATTTATTTAACAATGTAAAAACTTCAAGCGATTTACCTTTTTATGAATGGTTATCACACCCACTCGCAATAATTAACAATTTTTTCAAAAACTATAAATTTGATAAAATTGTTGAGAGTAAGCAATTCCGGAAAGGTAAATTCATAATACAAAATCTTAAAATCGTATACCAGGGCAAAAAATTTAATATTAAAATCCATTTTTCTAATGATTATAAACTCAAAAAAAGAAATTTAATTATTAATGGATCTAAGTATTGCTTGATTTATAAAGGTTATAGTAATTTAAAAGGCTGCTATTTAATCAAAAATAAAGAGATCAATCTCACAGTTAAAAATGATAATCCTATTAAAAATTTATTAGAAAATTTTAAAAGCAAATATCACTCAAAGAAAATCCATGACGATAGGAAAATTATTTACCAAACGACAAATCAACTTTTGAGCATTTCAAATGAAATTTAATAACTATTTTTTTTCTAATTTAGGCACCGGAAAGGGTTTTATAAAAATAAAATTTTTATTTAATTTTTGACATTTTTTTTTTATACTTTCATAAAAATTCCAAGCTAAGATAATAATAACTTGATATTTATTTTTATTTTTTTTTAAATAGTCAAAATTTTTTATTAAAAATTTTTTTCCTGGTGTAAACCTATTTACTTTTAAAGTATTATCGTCAATTACAATTTTTATTTCTTTTTTAGATAAGTCAAAAAAATGTGAAAATGTAGTGAGTTTTGCTGGTGCTCCATATGCTAAAATTTCGATATTTTTTTTATTTTGATTTTTAATAATTTTTTTCAAAATATTTTTAGTTTTAATTATTTTTTTTAAAAAAAATTTATATTTTTGGACTGAAAACAGACCATTTTTGGTTTCTTGTTTAATTTGATTTCTTATTTTTTCTTTTTTTACCTTATGTGAATTTAAATGCGAAATATATATTCTAATTGAACCTCCTTGAGCTTCGATTAATTCAAAGTCAAACACATTTAGTTTTTGTTTTTTGAAAAAACTAATAAGTGGCTTAAGAGAGTGATAACTCATATGTTCATGATATATTGTATCGAAAGTTTTTTTTTTAATTACGGTGCCTAGGTAAGAAACCTCAATTATAAAAACTCCTTTTGGTGAAAGAATGTTTTTAATACCTTTTGAAAAATCTGATAAATGAGGTGAATGCGCAAATACATTATTAGCAGTAATTAATTGAAATGTTCCATATTTTTTTTTAAGTTTTTTACTTAAATTCAAACTAAAAAAATCAGTATTAATGTCGATTTTTTTTTGTAAATTTAAGACTCTTAGATTTTTTGCAGGCTCGACTCCTATGACATTTTTAAATTTCATTCTAATAAAATTTTCTAAGAATGTTCCATCGTTACAAGCAATGTCTAAAATTTTTGAATTATTATTAAGGTTAAACCTCTTTATAACCTTTTCTGAGTATCTTTTAAAATGTTCAGCTAAAACTTTTGATGTTCCAGAAACATATAAATAATTTTCAAATAATATTTTTGGGTTTATTAATTCTTTAAGTTGTAGATGACCACACTTTTTACATAAAATACAACTTAAATTAAAAAAACTTTCTTTTTCATTTACTGTTTTTGGATAAGAATTTGCTAAAGGAGTTTTTCCAAAATCTAGTACTTCCTTCAAATTTTTTGATTTACAAAGAACACAGTTTTTTTTTCTTAATATTTTTTTTTTTTTAAAACTTATCATTTTTAATTTAATATTCTTTTGCTTGATAACCAAATAATCCTAAAACAACACCAATAATTCTTATAAAATACATCAATGAAGAAAATAAATACTTTTTGGATTTAAAAATCTTAAATAAACTTAAAAATATTTTAATAAAGTCATAAACCAATTTTGTTAAAATTAAAAAATTTCCATAAAAAACTCCGTAAAGATTTCTATATATAATTATTGAGGATGTGCCGTACCGTAAATTTCTTTTAAAAAACCACATAAAATTTTCTCTTTTTTGATCTCTAAATTCATAAACTGGAGCATGGGAGTTCCAGTAAAAAGTCTTACCAATTTTAAATAAGTTCAAAAAGAATAACTGATCTTCACCACCAGTTTTATTTAATAAGCTAGAAAATTTAAGATTATTTTTAATTGTGCTTGATTTAAAGAATACATTATTTGTGGATGCCCATTTTATTTTTGAACCATTTTTAAAATTTCGCTCCATTACTTTCAAAAATAAATTATTTGATTTTGAAAACTGTGGCCCTGTAACAATATCAGCTTTATTTTTTTTTAATACATTCATCATTGAATTCAGCCATTCTCTATTAATGATACAATCATCATCAATGAAAGCTGCATAGTCAAACTTTTTTTTTCGAAGTATTTTTAGTACTTTATTCCTAGGAAATACCACACCAGAAGAAGTCTCTTTATAAAAATTTATCTTTAATTTATTTTTAAACCTCTTTAAAAAATCAACATAATTAGATCTGTCGTTAGAAACTAGTATTATTTCAATATCATGTTTCAAATAATTATTTAAATTTCGTAACGATGTTAAATTTTTAAATAGAGTTAATTTTCGATTTTTGGTACAAATACAAAAAAAAATCTTATCTTTCATGATTTAATCTAATGTATAAAAAAATATAAATAATTGCGTTAAAAAGTAAAATTAAAGATAAATAGACAGAACTTTTATAATTAATAACAGCTACAAAAAATATTATTAAATTAAAAAGATTAATTAATAACGCTGATGTTAAATTTGAAAAAAAATTTTTTTTAAACTTTGAATTTATCAAATTAAATAAGAGGTGGTGTATGTGATTATTATCTGGATAAATTGGATTATTTTTAGAAATAAATTTTCTTATAACTGAGAATAATGTTTCAAATGCTGGGTACCATAATAACACTACTATAAAAAGTACTGAAAAGTTCTCATTTGTTCTGAAAAAATCTATTGCGATGTATCCAATTATGCTTGAAATAGAATAAGCACCAGAGTCTCCCAAAAAGCTTTGATTTAATAAATTAAAAATTAAAAGAATAAACAAAATTAAAATAATATTAAAAATTATAGATAAATTATAATCTAAATTATAAAGTTTTATTAATGAAAATAAACTTATTAGGACTAAAAGATAATAAACAATAACTAAACTATTTAGTCCATCTAAAAAGTTTGAACCATTGATTAAAACTAAAAAGCATAAAGTTGTAAAAAAAAAACTCAGAAGTTTATACTCTAAAAATAAATCTAAATATTTAAGATTTGTAAAATTTATTGATAAATCCAATAAATAAACAAATATTGTGACAACAAAAAACTGTAAAATAAATCTAAGTGAGGGTACATCCAATATTTTTAAATCTGAAATTAGTCCAATCAAAAAAATTAAAAAAATAAAAAATTTAAGATTATAGTCTGTGGTAGGGAATATCAAAAAAAACAAAATAAAAACTAAACCACCTGATAAGGTTATGTTTGATTTTTTGTTTATCATTTTTTTGTGACTTAAATGATTTGGATCATTAAGAAGAAACTGATTCCTTAATAAAAAAAAATTAATTAATTTATGAGAAATAATTCCTAATATAAATTTAATTAAAAACATTAGATTATTTTTTGTTTAATTTTTTTAAATAAAAAAAAGATTGATAATCTTAATACAAAAAAACTAGTAATAAAAAAATTTTTTTTTTCAATTTGGTCATAGACAGTATATGCATCATAAATTTTTCGTAGAGCATTACTTGATAATGAGTTGTCCGTTTTTCTCCAAGATAATAATGATTTATTAATTCCATAAATTTTTGTTATTTTTGATATTTTTAACCAAAGCAGATAATCTTCTTTAGTTTTAGTCTGACCAAATTTAAGAGACCTACCTAACAAAGATCTTTTCATAATAACCGATGACAAAGCTATATCACATGATTTCATTAAATCCTGATATCTTAAGTTTTTTTTTACTAACATCTTTCCAATCACTTTGTTTTCAGCATTTATTAAATTATAATTTGAATGAGAAAATTCTATTTTATTATCTTCCATAATCTTTAATTGTATTTCAGTTTTTTTTTTATGCCATACATCATCAGCATCACAAAAAGCAATGTACTTAGATTTTGATTTTTTTATTCCTATGTTCCTAGATCTTCCTACTCCTAAGTTTTTGTTATTAATAATAATTCTATATTTAATTTTTTTTTTAAGTATTTTTTTTATATAATCTAAATCATCTAAATTTTTTTGATCATATATGATTATTAACTCGTGTTTTTTGAAGCTTTGATTTATAATTGAACTTAATGTTTCTTTAATAAATTTTTTTTTTTTATAATATGGTAAAATTATTGATAGATACATTAGTGATTATTAAAAATTTTTTATCATAATTTTGACAATTAACATTATAAATATGTCTATTATTTGATAAGAAATAATCAATATAATATGAATAAAAAAATAATTTTTTTTTGTCCATCGATAGAGATTGGTGGGGTTGAAAAAAATTTGTATAAGATTATCAATTTTTTCGCACAAAAAAATTTAGATTTATATTTAATAACTTTTAGTAAAAATTTTAGCGGTAAACTAAGTAAAAAAGTTAAGATTATAAGTTGTAATCTAATTGGTAATTTGAACTATCCTTATTTTTTGAAGGTAATTTTCTGTTACCTCAATTATTTTTTAAATTTTCGATTGAGAAAGAATAATGTATTTATATCTTTTCAATCAAACCTATACTTTATTTTACTTGCTAAATTAACTGGAAATAAAATAATTGCACGATCAAATGCTGCTCCAAATTATTATATTTCAAATTCATTTAAAAAAAAAATTTTTAAAATGATATTTAGTTTTGCAGATAAAATTATTGTAAATAGCAAAGAGTTTCAAAAAATTTTTCAAAAAACTTTTAAGATTAAACCTATTATAATTTATAACCCCTCGATAAATAAAAAATTACTTAGAAACTACTCTAGAAAAAAGATAAAAAAAAATAAAAAAATTATCAATTTTATAAATGTGGGCAGATTAACATATCAAAAAAATCAAATTCTTTTAATTAAAGCTTTAAGCCAAATTGATGATTTAAATTATAAACTTATCATTATTGGAAATGGAAGAGAGGAAATTAATTTGAGAAGATATATTGAACAAAATAAATTAAAAAAAAGAATAAAAATCATAAAAAATGTTACAAACGCTAATCAATATTATATTAAAAGTGACGTTTTTATTTTAACTTCGAGATTTGAAGGATTACCAAATGTTTTGATTGAAGCTCAACTTAACAAAAAATTTATAATTTCTACAGATTGTCCTTCGGGTCCAAAGGAAATTCTATTGAATGGAAAAGCAGGATACTTATTTAGAAATGAAAATATGAATGATCTTAAAAAGAAAATAAATAATTATCAAAAAAATATGAATAAGACAAATATTTTTAAGAAGATACAGTGTGGATTTAACAATTTGGATCGTTTTGATGAAATCAATAATTTACAAAAGTATTATGATGAGATTATTTCATTATGATTAAAAAAAACTTAATTTTTTTTATGTCAGATTTTTCATCTGGTGGAGCAGGAAATTCAATATCAAAATTATGTTTAAATTTACCTTCTAGAGAATATAGTATTTCAATAATAAGTTTAGGAAAATGTGCTTACTCCAAAATTTTTAAAAAAAAAAAAATTGATGTTTACGAACTTCAAAAAAAAAGGCTTTTTTTTTCAATAAATGATTTAAGCAAATTATTAAAAAATAAAATTAAAAAGGATTGTAAAAATATATTAATCTCAAATATTCATTATAATAATATAATTCTTACACTTCTAGCAAAAAAAATTGATGGCCTTAAAATTATTTTAGTGGAAAGAACACCATTAGAAGAATTAAATATTTTTTTTTCAGTCAAAGATTTTTTAAAAAAAAAAATAATCAGGCTTTTAATAAATTTTTCTTATCCCTTAGCAGATATGATTGTTGTAAATTCAGAGGGGATAAAAAACGGCTTTCCAAATATTTTAAGAAAAAAAATTAAAGTTATTTATCCACCAGCAATCATTAAAACGTTAAAACTAAAAAAATTGATTAAAAATTTGAGAAATTTTAAAGCAGTTTGTTTCAGTAGATTATCAATAGAAAAAAATTTAGATTGTGCAATAAAATCATTTAATTATCTAAAAAATACTAATATATCTCTAACAATATATGGAGATGGGAATCAAAAAGAGAAATTGATCAAATTAGTCGATAGTTTAAACTTAAAAAATAAAGTCTCCTTTAAGAAAAATACTAAAAATGTAACAAAGGAAATGAAAAAGTTTAATATTTTAATATCTCCATCTTTTTTTGAGGGTTGTAGCAATTCTATAATAGAGGCACTTAACAACGATCTTGTTGTAATTGCATCTAATTGTCCAGGTGGAAATAAAGAAATTCTATCTAATGGTAAGTCCGGTGTATTATTTATTACAAACAGTGACTATGATTTATCTTTAAAAATCAAAAAAATTATAAAAAATTTTATAAAGTACAAATACAAATATAGACATTATCGATACAAATTAGAAAATTTTTCTCTAAAAAAAAATGTCAAAAATTATATTAAAGTTTTTAATAGTATCTAATACTGTTTTAAAAAATATTAAATACTTTCATTTCATAATTTTATGAATTAAATAGTCCTATTACGATTTAATTTTTTTATGAATAAAATATCTGAGACAATTAAAAATTTTTTAAATAAATTTAATTTTAAGATTGAGCATGCAAACTCATGGTACAAAAGAAATGAGCATCGAATTGCTGAAATCTCGAATGACGAATTGAAAATTTTAAAAGAAATTACAAATCTTTCAATGAGCACACCTGCAAATCACTGGGCAATAATTCAGTCATTAAAACATATAAAAAAAAATGACATTAAAGGTGATATTGTTGAATGCGGAGTTTGGAGAGGAGGAAATTTAATTTTATTTAAAAAAATAATTG
>MDTG01400966.1_pt1 | contig 13221 bp, 14 predicted proteins | sample 811421 | NCBI WGS metagenome assembly MDTG01 (sample SAMN05326645, study PRJNA326480) | marine metagenome | isolation source: seawater | place: Pacific Ocean: South East | collected 2011
ATGAGATTTATGAACTTGACTTTGAGTTAGCATTAATGGACTGCACAATAATTGAGTGGCCAGAGATAATAGAGGATATCTTGCCTCATAAAAGAATTGACATCTTGATTGAGGAAGTTACCCCATTAAAACGTTTAGCAAAAGTTTTTCAAATAGGGGAGAAGTCAAAACGACTTAAACTTGAATTATGATTGAATTTATAACTGAAAAGCTAAAAGCTAATAAAGTAAAATTTGATAATTTGGAGTTTTTAGCTGGAGATGCGTCTCCTAGAAGATATTTCTTGATAAAAAACAGAGAGATAAAAAATATTCTTATGTATGACGATGATCGTATTAATTTAGAAAAGTTTATATATCTCTCTAATAATTTAAAAAATTTGGTATCAGTCCCAAAAATAATTCGAAATTTAAAAGAATCAGGTATTATTATCATTGAAAATTTCAATTTAAAATATGGTGAAATTTTAAATCTTCAAAACCAAAAAACATTATATCAAGTCGCATTAGATGCTCTAATCTATATTCAAACGAAAGATATAAATTTTAAGATCCTTGATTATAGTAAAGATGTTTTTATAAAAGAGAGTAATTTGTTTTTTGAATGGTTTTTGAAGAATCGAGAGAATCATAAAAAGTTAGAAGAAATGAAACTAGTTTTTAACAACATCTTTGAAAAATATTTAGATGAAGTACTGAATCTCCCTAAAGTTTTTATTCATAGAGATTATCATATCGATAATCTTTTTTATCTAGATCAAAGAGAATCTCATTTCAAATGCGGATGGATAGATTATCAAGATGCATTGATGGGACCATGTGTATATGACCTAGTTTCACTTTGTCAAGATGCAAGGGTAGATGTTGAAAAAAAAATTGAAAAAGATATTATTGAAAATTATTTGGGCAGATTTAATACAATAAGTAAGAATTTATTTAAATTTTCTTATACAACAATTGCAATACAAAGACATCTAAAGGTACTAGGAATTTTTTCAAGACTTGCTGAGAGGGATAACAAAACCAATTATATTAAATTTATCCCTCGTGTAAAAAAATTATTGATTGAAAATTTACAAATGAAAGATTTTCTTCCATTATCTAAAATCATCAAACCACTAATTGAGACAAAATATGATAAGTGAGGCAATGATCTTTGCGGCTGGCTTGGGAAAAAGGATGTATCCCTTAAGTATAAAAATTCCGAAACCTTTGTTAAAGATTAATAGAAAATCTCTTTTATCAAACAATATTGACAAATTGATTGAATCAAAAGTAAAAAATATAGTTGTTAATGCCTATAAACATCCCAATCAAATTTTAAAAGAAACACGAAACTATTCAGAAAATGTAACAGTAATAAAAGAAAAAAATAGATTGGAAACAGGTGGTGGATTTTTAAATGCAATAAAGCAAAATTTATTTCAGACAAATAATCCAGTTATTTTAATAAATGGGGACATATTTTGGATTAATAAATATTATAATTCAATTAATATCATTAGGAAATTATGGAATCCAGAAAAAATGGACATGCTTCTCTCTTTAAAAAGAAAAGAAGACTTATTTGGATATGGAGGAAATGGTGATTTTGATTTTTATAGTTCAAAGACTCGCTTATTGGAACTAAAAAAAAAACCAAATAGCCCACTTGTTTTCACAGGTTTGCAGATTGTTAAACAAGAAGTTGTTTTAAAAAAAAAAAAGTTTTTTTTTTCAATTAAAGAACAGATTATTGATTCAGGAAAAAAAAGAAGATTATATGGATATATTGATAAGAACCCATGGTTTCATATTGGCACAGTAAAGGACCTCGAATCATTCAAGGTTGATCAAAAATGAAAAATTATATTGTGTACGATTTTGAAACATCTGGTAGAAAAGCAAGGTTCGATCAAATTTTACAAGCGGGTATAATTGTCTACAATGATAAATTTCAAGAGATGGAAAAAATTAATCTGAAATCTAGAGTAAATCCTGATGTTATTCCATCAATTAATGCACTTAAAGTTAATAGACTTTTGATTTCTGATATTCTTTCAGAATCAAAAAGCTGTTATGAAATGACAATGCAAATGCATAAAGTTTTTTCTAAGTTTGAAAACTCATTCTTTGTTGGTTTTAATTCAATAAATTTTGACGAGGAATTTTTCAGACAAACCTTATGGGAACATTTTATCTTTCCATATACTACAAATACCAAAGGAAATTCAAGATTAGATGTTTTAAATTTTGTTACACTTGTTCACGCCTTTAGAGAAAACTTAATTAAAGTTCAGAAAAATAATTATGGAAAAATTACATTTAAGTTGGAGAGTTTGGCAAGAGCTAATTCATTTGCATCTGAAAACGCTCACGAGGCAATAGCAGATGTAGAGGCAACTATGACGCTTTTAAAATTATTGAAAGAAAAAAATTTAGACTTGTTTAAAATCTTTGTGGGAAATTCCTTTCCAAAAAATATTGAGCAAAAAATTATCAGTGATGATGTTTTTACTCTACATAATTACATGTTTAACAGCCATAGAATTTATTTGGTAAAGTTTTTACTTAAACATCCAGTTTATAAAAATCAATTAATTGGTTTTGATTTAAAATATGACACCTATAATTTAGTTGATTTAGAATATAATGAGCTTAAAGAGGTATTTAAAACTAAGTCATACTTCAGAAAAATAAAACTTAACAAACAACCATCTATTTTAAATAAAACCTTTTCTAGAAATTTAAATCCATATTGCGATTTTTCAGAAGAAGAAATTAAGATGAAATGTGATCAGTTAGAAAATGAAAAATTTCTTGAAAATATTAAAAGAATTTTGGAGAGCGAGTCTTTAGAGTATACTGAAAATCAAAGCCAAGAAGAAAAGTTTGAGGAAGAAACTATATACTCACATAAACTGAATTATAAAGATTCTTTAATAATGAATAGATTTCATGAAGAATCATGGGATAAGAAGTGGGAATTTGCTGAAAACTTTCAAGACAATAGATTGAAATTCTTTGCAGCAAAACATATCTTCAGAAACTTTCCCGAAGAGTTACCAAGAAAAGTATTTGTTTTCCTTCATCAAAAAATTTCCGAAAGGCTGTCCTCACTTGAAAAACACGATTTTATAACTTTGCCGGCAGCTATGGAAGAAGTTGACACCTTATCATTGGAGTTAGAGAACGAGGAAGATAAATCTGATTTAAAATTACAAATAGATCAGTATAATATTTACATAAATTTTTTAAATGATTATTATAAGAATAAAAGCCCAAAACCTGAAAAGTTTGGAAAAGTTTTGTCAAAAAGACTTTTCGGTATTTAACGGAGAAAACTATGTCTAAAATAAAAAATTGTGATGAGAGTAATTTTAATAACGAGGTTCTTAATGCAAAACTCCCTGTTGTGGTAGATTTTTGGGCTGAATGGTGTGGACCCTGTAAAATGCTGACTCCAATACTCGAAGAGCTTTCTGAAGAACTGCAAGAAAAAATAAATGTAGTTAAAGTAAATCTCGACGAAAATCAAGATTTGGCAATGAATTATTCCATTAGAAGTATTCCAACTTTATTGTTATTTAAGGATAGCAACCTAATTGACACCAAAGTTGGTTTATCATCTAAAGATGATTTAAAATCTTGGGTAATATCTAAAATCTAGCAAATTTTAAAGCCATCTTTCTTTAAAATTTCACCTGCAAGATACAAAGAACCGCAAATCATAATTTTTCCATTTGTATAACTTCTCTTGATTATTTTTAATGCCTCAATTACATCCAGACAGCACTCAATTTCAAAAGGTAATTTATGAGTTGATTGAATATTTCTTTTTATTTCATAAGGTTGAATATATTGATGGTCTGTAATAGGAAGAAGAAACAAGCCAGATACATTTTTAATGACTTCTTTTAAAAATGATTGTGGATCTTTTCCTATTGTCATACCCATTATAATAAAAATATTTGCGTTACCCCATTCACTTAAAGTCTTTGCTAGCATACCGGAGGCTTCGATATTATGACCTCCATCAAGCCAAATTTCGAAATTTGAACCAGTGAAATTTGCTAACTTTCCGTTATCAAGTTTTTGCATTCTAGCAGGCCAACTTACATTTAATAAACCGTGATTAATATTTTTTTGCGTTACATTTTTATTTTTTAAGGATAATGCAGTTGCAACTGCAGTAGACGCATTTTCGATTTGATGTTCTCCGTACAATTCTGGATAATTAAATTTATATCGGGTTTTTTCAAAGTCTAAAATAAATTTTCTTGTCCTAGCATTTTTTTCTAAAATTTTCCAATTAACGCCTTCTTCATATAATTTGACTTTTTGTTTTTGTGCCTCTGATCTTATAATTCTTCTCACAGAGTTTTTTTGTTTTGAAATAATTGTATTTTCACTTTTTGGTAAAATTCCAGTTTTCTCTTTTGCTATTTTTATAATTGAATTTCCTAAAAAATTCATATGATCCATTGAAATTGGTGTTATTACACTACATTTCTTCTCTTCAATTATGTTAGTTGCATCAAATTTACCACCCAAACCTGTTTCCATTAAAACAATATCTGAGTAAGATCTACTAAATGCCAGAAAAGCAGCTGCTGTTGTTATTTCAAAAAAGGTTATAGGTTCTCCTTTATTAAAATTTTCACATTCTTCTAAAAGTAAATTTAGATTGTAGTTACTAATAAGTTTAGAATTAATTCTAATTCTTTCATTAAATCTAATTAAGTGAGGGGATGTGTAGGTATGTACTTTTAATCCAGAGCTTTCAAAAATTGATCTCAAGAAAGATGTTACTGACCCCTTACCGTTTGTACCAGCAATATGAATAATTTCAGGAAGATTTAAATGTGGATTATTCATCCTTTTTAGTAATTTTTTAATTCTTGTAAGTGATAAATCAATCTTTTTGGGATGTAAAAGTTCTAGTCTTTTAAGAATTTTATTTGATTTGTACACTTTTAATTAAGCAACTAGAAAATCAAGAATGTCCTGGATTTTTGATTTCAGATCTTTTCTGTGAACCACTAGGTCGATCATTCCTTTTTCCATAAGATACTCTGATTTTTGAAAATTTTGTGGAAGTTTTTCTTTAATTGTATCTTCAATAACTCTACTACCAGCAAAGCCAATGGTTGCGTTTTTTTCGGCAATAATAATATCACCAAGCATAGCAAAGGATGCTGAAACTCCTCCAGTAGTTGGATCTGTTAAAATTGAAATGAATGGAAGATTTGATTTACCAAATGCATTAATTGCTATCACTGTTCTTGGCATTTGCATTAATGATAAAATTCCTTCTTGCATTCTGGCTCCTCCAGAGGAACTGAATATAATCAATGGTAAAAAGTTTTTTTTTGCAAAATCACATGCCATAACAATGGCTTCTCCAGCAGCCATGCCCATAGAACCTCCCATAAAATTGAAGTCAAAAACAGCAGTCACTATTTTCTTACCATTTATTGTACCTGAGGCAACTATAACCGAATCATTAGTTTGGTTTTTTTTTTGAGCAGATTTTAACCTTTCAGTATACTTTTTACTATCCTTAAAATTGAGTGGATCTGGTTTAATCTTTGGAGTATCCATGATCATATAATTTTTTCCTAGAAAAATCTCTAATCTTTCTTTTGCTGTTATTCGAAAATGATGATCACAATGTTTACAAACAAATTGATTGCTAATTAGTTCTTTTTTAAGAAGCATCTGCGCACATTTAGGACAAGTTTCCCAAAGATTATCTGGAACTTCTTTTTTACCGACGAATGCTTGTAGCTTTGGTCTTACAAAATTTGTTATCCAATTCATAACTTATTTTATCATTATTTTTGTAATTTTTCTAAAAAATCCGATATATTGTCCAGCATTTTTTGTTCGTTAATTTTTTTTTGAGAAAATTCCTCAATAAATCTAACCAGTGCTGAACCAATAACACATCCATCCGCAAATTTATTTAAATTCTGGATTTGACTTTTTTTAGAAATTCCGAAGCCAACACAAACAGGAAGTTTTGAAAATTTTCTTATTTGTTTAATAGACTTTTTAACTTTTGATATCAAGGGTTTCTTTGTCCCAGTGATACCCATGACTGATACATAGTATAAGAATCCACTTGTATGCTTTAGTATTTGTTTGAGTCTTTTCTTATCAGTTGTTGGTGTGATCAACCTAATATTATGAACATTATATTTTTTTGCATATTTTGAAATATACTGATCTTCCTCAGGGGGTAAGTCTACTATTATTAGTCCATCAACTCCAACTGCTTCACAGTTTCTAAAAAAACTTGCTAACCCATATTGAAATACTGGATTGAAATATCCCATTAAAATAATGGGTGTGCAATTCTCCTTAGCGCGAAAGTTCTTAACTAATTTAAATGTACTCGCAAGATTTGTTTTTGCTTTAATTGCTCTTTGACTAGACTTTTGAATTGTTGGACCATCTGCCATTGGGTCTGAGAATGGAAAACCAATTTCAATTAAATCAACATTTTTTTTGTTTATTATATTTAATATTTTTTTTGAAATTCTTTGATTTGGATCACCAGAAGTTATAAATGATATTAAAGCTTTCTCATTTCTTTGTTTGAGTTCTTTAAATTTACTGTCAATTCTATTCATCATAAATTAATTTTAAGTGTTCAAATTCAATTTTTCTGTAATTGAGAATAGATCCTTATCACCTCGTCCGCACATATTCATTATTATTAAGTCATTTTTCTTAAATATTTTTCTATTTTTGAGTATAAATGCTAAAGCATGAGATGGTTCTAAAGCTGGGATAATCCCTTCCAATTTTGAACAAATCTTGAATGCTTCAATTGCCTCAGAGTCTGTTGCACTTTCATACCTTACTCTTCCAGTATCTTTTAACCAGGAGTGTTCAGGACCTATTCCTGGATAATCTAGCCCAGCTGAGATAGAGTGTGCATCAGTTATTTGACCGTCTGAATCTTGTAGTAAATAAGTATAATTACCATGAAGAAACCCTGGCTTACCTTTTGATAGTGATGCCGCATGTTTCTGAGTTCTAATTCCTTCTCCACCAGCTTCGACACCAATTATTTTCACATTTTTATCATTCAAGAAAGGGTAAAACAATCCCAGAGCGTTGGATCCACCACCTATACATGCAACTAAATAGTTTGGTAGTTTATTTTCATATTGTAGAATTTGCTTTTTTGTCTCAATTCCAATTATTGATTGAAAATCTCTCACCATCATTGGGTATGGATGAGGACCAGCAACTGTTCCTATCACATAAAAGGTATCATTAACATTTGAAACCCAATCTCTCAATGCTTCATTCATTGCATCTTTAAGTGTTGAAGTTCCAGAATTTACTGGAATAATTTCAGCTCCAAGTAATTTCATTTTGAATACGTTAGGTGCTTGTCTTTTTATATCTAGCGCTCCCATATAAACAACACATTTTAGATTGAACAAAGCACAAACAGTCGCGGTAGCGAGGCCATGTTGACCTGCTCCGGTTTCCGCAACAATTCGTTTTTTACCCATTTGTTTTGCTAATAGAATTTGTCCAACACAATTGTTTATTTTGTGAGCACCAGTGTGGTTTAATTCATCTCTCTTGAAATAAATTTTAACATTTCCTACTCTTTTAGATATTCTTTTCGCAAAATAGAGTGGACTTGGCCTTCCAATATAATTTTTGAAAAAATAGTTTAATTCTCTTTTAAAATCATTCGATTTTTTAGCTTTGGTATATTGTTTTTCAACCTCTAGTAATAACGGCATTAGAGTTTCAGCTACAAATCTACCACCATATTTCCCAAATCTTCCGTTCTTGTCTGGAAATTTTTTAAAATTAATTTCATTCATGATAATCTTTTATGAATTTTAAAAATTTCTTTATTTTTTTTTCGCACTTTACTCCTCTTTCTTTTTCAATTCCTGATGAAACGTCGACAATAGGGGCTTTTGTGATTTTAAGAGCTGTTGCAACATTTTCTGCTTTAAGACCACCCGCCAAAATCCAATCTTTTTTGGAATCATATTCGCTTAAAAGATTCCAATCAAAAGAACTTCCTGTACCACCTGATACATCAATATTACTTTTTGTATCAAATAAAATCATATCACATAATTTCTCATATTTCTTAGAGTTTTTGACATCAATGCTACTTTTTACTGGAATTGATTTTATGATTGGTTTGCCTAGTTTTTTAATTTCTTCTACATAAGACATATCCTCTTCTCCATGAAGTTGTATTACATCTAAATTAAGATATTCATTAATATGGAATAAACTATTTAAGTCAGAATTAACAAAAAGGCCTACAACTTTTTGTGATGGTGCAACATACTTTAGAAGTTTCTTTGCCTCAATTGCATTTATAAATCTTGGCGACTTTTGGTAAAAAACGAGTCCTATAAAATCAGCTTTTGATGCAGCTAAAATCGAACTCTTGTCTTTTAAGCCACAAAGCTTTACTTTAACAGTCAATTTCTGCCTCAATACTTTCAAAAATTTGTTCAATTTTTTTGATAGGTTTTTTTGACTGTGTTATTGACCTTCCAATTATTAGTATAGTGGCACCAAGCTTGACTGCCTCACCAGGAGTAATTATTCTTTTCTGGTCATCGGTCGAGTCCTCTGGTAACCTTATACCAGGTGTAACGTAAGTAAATTTTGGATTTTTCACAATTTTTTTAATATGAGGAACTTCATGAGCCGACGAAACAATCCCGTCTATCTTGGCTTTGACACCAATCTTTAATAAATTTTTAACATATTCTTTACTATCTATTTGAAATCCAAAACTTTTTAGGTCTTTATTATTAAGGCTGGTGAGAAGTGAAACGCCAAGTATTTTTGTGTTATGTTTTATTGACACTAGCTTCTTTAGCATATCTAAACCACCGTTTATATGAACTGATAAATATTCAGGTTCTAAATCCAATATATTTTGTGCTGCTTTTTCAACAGTATTAGGGATATCATTGAGTTTAAGGTCTAAAAAAATTGGTAACCCGAGCTTTTTCATTTCTTTAACCCCTTGGTAACCATTTTTCATGAAAAACTCTAACCCGAGCTTTATACCCCCTAAATGAGATGATATTTTTGAGACAAAGTTAGTTGCTTCATTTAAATTTGTAAAATCAATTGCACAAAATATTTGATTCTTAAATCTCATTATTTTCCAAAAAATTTTTTAAAATGAAAAAAAATAAACCCCATAGTAAATCCAAAGAATAAAAGAAATATTACAAGAAGGTAAATGGGTAACTCAATGAAAAAAGGAAATGGAAACAGGTTTACTTTGATTAAATTTTTATTTCCAAGAGAAAACAGTGTAAAAAAAGCTAAAAAAAAAAAATAAACATCGAAGCTAATATTTTTTTAATCCTTGCTGTCATTTAAATCCTCCCTCAATTTTTTACCAGGAATAAAATGTACGAAATATTTTTTATTAATTTTTATTTTTTCACCAGATGAAGGGTTTCTCCCAATTCTTGCTTCTCTTAATTTAGTGGAGAAGGTGCCAAAATCTCTAATTTCTATTCTCGCTCCTTTAGCCAAATTTGCGGAAAAAAATTGGAGAATCTTCTCTAAGGTTCTTTCTACTTCTCTTCTTGGTAAATAATCGAATTTGCTTTCAAGATTTTTAAGTATATCAGATTTCTTCATATTCCAGGGGCCCAAATAGCAAAAAAACCATTATAAAAGTTTTGGTTAAAATAATTAAACTTTTTTTTAAATATTTTTAAATTAAATAATCTCTGCAAATCATTTTCAGAGGATAATTCTTTAATTTTAATTTTTTTGTCGACTTTAGCTTCATTTTTTAGCCAATCAAGAGCATCATTTTCATTACCAATGTCGTCTATTAATTTTAAATTTTTTGCTTCTCTTCCAGTTAAAATTCTTCCGTCTGAAACCAAGTTTAAAACTGATTCTGATACCTCTCTATTATTCTTCACAATCGTGAGGAATTCTTTTTGCATTTTTTCAATGATTTCCACTAAGTAATCTAATTTATCTTGGTCTATTTGTTCTACTAGGTTAGGAACAGCTTTAAATTTCCCACTTTTAATAATTATTGGACTTACACCAATTTTTCCAAGTAACTCACTTATATCAGCAGATTGCAATATGACACCAATTGAACCAGTTATTGAACCAGAATTACCAAAAATTTTATCTGAACTTAATGATGCAAGATACCCGCCTGAGGTTGCCATCTCTTTCATATAAACTGCTGTGGGAATTTTTTTTCCTATAGTTTGAATGGAGTCATACAACTCTTTGCTACCAACATAAGTTCCACCAGGACTATTTATTACGGTCAATAGCCCTTTGACGTTTTTATCTGATTCTAGGCTATTTATTTGCTTGATAATATCTGTTCTATCTTGAATGATTCCATCTACACTGATTTTTGCAATGAAGGCATCATCGGTTTGAAATTTGTAAGATAAGGTTATAAGAAAAGCAATGATCGATAAGAAAAAAAATGATCGGAATATCATAGATTTTCTATTTTTATAAAATTTTTCTAATAGATCATTTTTTTTCATTTGATGATTTTGTACTTTTCTTTTTTCCCTCTTCAAGGGCGGCACCTATAATATCTCCAATACTAGCACCTGATGAAGATGAGCCGTATTCTTTAAGAGCTTCTTTTTCTTCTTGTATTTCAAGATCTTTCACCGAAAGCTCATAAGATCCGTCTTTGGGTATTTTTTTTAAGACCTTAGCATCGATTTTTTCTCCAACCGCGAACCTTCCCGTGTTTTGCTCGGTTTTAATTTTAGCAAGATTAGATTTTTTAACAATTCCTTCTAGATCGTCATCAAAAACAACGAGTATTTTGTCTTCATTGATCTTTTTTATAACACACGTAACTGTTTTATTAATCATTTTGTCGGCTTTATTTGAGCCTTTTGTTAGTTGTTTAATGCCAAGTGACACTCTCTCTTTTTCAATGTCAATATCAAGAATTTTGCTTTTAATTGTTTGATCAACTTTATAATCTTGAATAGCTTTTTCACCGCTGTCTTCCCACGATATATCAGATGCATGAATCAAACCATCCAGCTCTGTTGTTAGCCCAACAAAAATACCAAAATCAGTGATATTTTTAATTTTTCCTTCAATTATGTCTCCCTCTTTATTGTCGGATGCGAAAATTTTCCATGGGTTGTCTGTGCATTGTTTCAATCCTAAACTTATTCTTCTTTTTGAATTATCAATTTCAAGAATTACAACTTCAACTTCTTCTCCCACTTTTAAAATAGCGTTTGGGTTAATATTTTTGTTGACCCAGCTCATTTCGGAAGTGTGGATTAATCCTTCAACTCCCTTTTCCAGTTCAATAAATGCTCCATAGTCCGCTATACTTGAAATGCTTGATTTAATTTTACTTCCTACTTTATATAAAGATTCAACATTTTCCCAGGGATCTTTCGTAAGTTGTTTTAGACCAAGGCTTATTCTATTATTTTCCTTATCGTATTTTGTAACTATAACCTCAATCTGTTCACCAATACTAAACATTTCTGAAGGATGGTTTACTCTTTCCCATGAAAGATCTGTAACGTGTATTAATCCGTCCATTCCACCTAAATCAACAAAAACACCATAGTCAGTTATGTTTTTAACTGTACCTTTTAATTTGTCTCCTTCATTGATATCTGAAAGCAACTTACTCCTGTCTGCTTTTCTGGACTCTTCAAGCAAAACTCTTCTCGATACAACAATATTTCCTCTAAGCTTATCCATTTTTAGTATTATCATTGGTTGTGGTTTATTAATTAGTGGAGATATGTCTTTAACTGGTTTTAAATCTACTTGACTTCCAGGAAGAAAAGCTACGGCACCGTTAATGTCGACTGCAAAGCCACCCTTAACTCTTCCAGTAATAACTCCCATAACTTGTTCTTTTTGATTCTGAAGTTTTTCTAAGTTTGACCAAGATTCCTCTTTTCTTGCTCTCTCTCTGCTTAAAAGTGCTTCGCCTTCTTTGTTCTCTAACTTTTCAAGGTATACGTCATAACTTTCTCCAATTTTTACACCATGCTCTTCGCCGGGAGAATGAAATTCTTTTATGGGAATTCTACCTTCAGCTTTTAAGCCTACGTCAACAACAACTGTATCGTTGACAATTGAAAGGACTCTGCCTTTTATTATCTGACCTTCTTTGTACTTAAAATCAACGAGACTTTGTTCTAATAACTCACTAAAATTTTCTACCAATATAATTTCCTCTTAAATTACTGCACTACAATTACAAAATTTTCTCACTATATGCAATTATTAAATAAAATCTGTACTTTTTTTAATGTATTTTATGGCCATTTCCAAAACTTCTGAAGCATCAACATGTGACGAGTCAATAAAATAGCTATCTTCAGTTCTAACTAATGGAGAAATTTCGCGATTTATGTCTTTTTCGTCTCGTGATATCATAGCCATCAAAATATTTTTATACTCTCTGGTATCAAGTTTTAACTGATCAATTCTTCGATTTGCTCTTATCTCTACTTTAGCGTCAATAAAAAACTTTACCTCAGCATTAGGAATTATAACAGATCCAATATCTCTTCCGTCTATTACAGAACCTTTACCATTAGGTGGGTTATCAGCAAACTCTCTCTGAACTTCAACTAAAGATTCTCTTACTTTTTTTTGTTGAGAAATTGTGGAAGCTAGTTGAGAAATTTTTTCTGTTCTTAGTTTATCGAAATTATTACTCGATTTAAACCAACTGGACAAGTCAATGGAATTATTTTTATTATAAAGTGATTCATAGGCATAGATTCTATATAAAATTCCTGTGTCGAGATGATTGAACTCTAATTTTTTGGCTAAACTTTTGGCAAGAGTTCCTTTCCCTGAACCAGCTGTTCCGTCAATTGCTACAACTGGTTTAATGTTTTTGAAAGTACTCAATATTTGCACCTAAATTTTGAAAAACATCCTTAAAACCAGGGAATGAAGTTTTTATCATACTCATATCATCGATTATAATAGAATTTCTTGAAAAAAACCCGAATATAAGCATGGACATTGCAATCCTGTGATCACTTTCAGTTTCAACTTGAGTTCCTCCTCGTTGACATTTTTCTCCAAATATCTCAATTGAATCCCTACCTAGCTTTAATTTAACACCACTTTCTGATAAAGCCCTTGCCATTGTTTTTAATCTATTACTTTCTTTTACTTTAAGTTCATCAAGACCATAAAATTTTGATGTTCCAGA
>MDTG01432831.1_pt1 | contig 13221 bp, 10 predicted proteins | sample 811421 | NCBI WGS metagenome assembly MDTG01 (sample SAMN05326645, study PRJNA326480) | marine metagenome | isolation source: seawater | place: Pacific Ocean: South East | collected 2011
AGATTTTGATAAAGGTTTAGCTGTTTTATTTAACTTAGATTCTCCTCTTAACACTTGGAATAGCTTTAATCAAGGAACAACATATCCTCCAGCTTATATTTGGAGAGATGAACAGACTTTTACAGTTTGTAGATACACGGTTCCGTTACTATTCTTGGGATCAAAATCTTTTATAATAACAAGTTTTTTTACCTCTATTCTTTCCTATTTAGGTACTTGGAAGCTGTTTAGACTTTTTAATATAATTTATAAAGGTCATACAAAACATTTTGCTTACATCATTTTGTTTATGCCATCTTTACTTTTTTGGGGAAGTGGAATTATGAAGGATAGTTATGTTATTGGTGCAACTTGCTGGATTTCTTATAACTTTTACAAGTTATTTATTTTAAGAAAAGATATAACATTAAATTTACTTCTGTTTGTATTTAATTCAGTCGTCATAATTAGTGTTAAATCATATGTTATTATTTCATTAATACCAGGGATGTTAATTTGGTTAAATAATTCATATTTAATTAGTATTAAAAATACATTTCTGAAGATTTTAACTTTACCTGTGTTGTCATTAATAATAATTGGTTTAGGTTTTTTTACGTTTAATAATTTATCTTCTTTGTTAGGAGTGTATGGTGATGTGGATTCTGCAATTGAACAAGCTCAAATAATACGATCAGATCTTTTAAGAAGTGAACAATACGGAACAAATAACTACGATATTGGAAAATTTGATGGTAGTTTTTCTGGGCTTATAGCTACTGCCCCTATAGCTATATTTACCGCTTTGTTCAGACCGCTTATTTTTGAAATTGGAAGTCCGACAATGTTTTTGTCAGCTATTGAAAATACTATATTACTTATTTTTACAATATATATTTTAGTAAGAACAAGCCCCATTAGACTATTTTCTTTTGTTAGAAAAGAGCCTTTTTTGTTTTATTGTTTTATTTTCTCATTTTTATTTGCATTTGGGGTTGGAATAGCTGGGACTAATTTTGGAGCATTAGTAAGGTATAAAACACCTCTTATACCCTTTTTCTTTCCAGCTATATACATAGTTAATATGTCAAGAAAAGATAACTAAAATATAAGTTTAGACAATTATTTAATCAAAAATTTATTGAGTACAATTAAAGACCAAATTCTATTATATAAATAATTTTCTCCATTACAGAATTTTTGAATTAGATCTTTAACATAGTTATAATTTAAAACTCCTAGCTCAACAATTAATTTTTCATTTAAATATTTATCAATTAGAAAGTTTAAATCATTTTTTAACCATTTGTCGAGAGGAATTGAAAAACCCCATTTAGGTCTATCCATTATTTTTTTTGGAATGTAATCATAATTTAATTCTTTTAGAATATGTTTTTTTATTCCATTTTTAATTTTAAAACCTCTTTCAATATTTATAGCAAACTCTATTACATTGTGATCTAACATAGGAACTCTTGCTTCTAAAGAAGAATACATTGATGAACGATCAACTTTCACAAGTAAATCATCAATTAAATAGTTATTTAGGTCAAAAAAAGCTTGCTGTTCATCGGGATATAATTTTCTACTTGTTTGACTTTGAAAATTTATTTTACTTATAATTGATTTTTCATTTTCATTAATTAATAAGCTATCAAGTTCTTTTTCTGAAAAAAGATATTGTTCCTGTGAAAAAATATGACTTTTCCAGTTTCTTTTAGGGCTTTTGAATACTAAAGCACCTCTTTTATTTTGATTACTAGATGATTGTTGAAGAAATTTTGAAATGGGATATCGAAACGTACCAAAAATAGGATGATTTAATCTATTTGCCCATGTATACGCACCATAACCCATAAATAATTCATCTCCACCATCGCCAGATAAGCATACGGTTACATATTTTCTTGCCATTTTTGAAACAAGCATTGTTGGTAGAGAAGATGAGTCCGCAAAAGGTTCATCAAAGTGTTCAATTATAGACTCCAATTCATTTATAGCATCTTGTTCTTTTAAAATGAATTCATTGTGATTAGTACCTAAATATTTAGCTACTTTTTTTGCGTGATAGCTTTCATTGTACTTTGCATCTTCAAACCCAATAGAGAAAGTATTTATGGGGGTTCCATTTACTTCTTGAGCTATAGCTGTGACTAAAGATGAATCAGTACCTCCACTAAGAAATGTTCCAACAGGGACGTCACTTATCAATCTGCTACCTATAGACTTTTCTAATAATAGTTTAAGTTTTTTTTTACTCGAACTAAAGTTGTCAAAAGTATTATTAGTAATTTTATTTATTGGTTTCCAATAAATTATTTCAGTTAGTACATTATTTCCGTACTCAATGTATGATCCAGGTTTAACTTTTAAAATGTTTTTATAAATAGTTTTATTGGATGGTATATAGCCTAAATGCAGATAGGCGTAAATAGATTCATAACTAATAGATTTTTTTGCTTTTATTTTGTCTATAGCTTTTAACTCGCTTGCAAATATGAATTCATCATTTGTTATACTATAAAACAACGGTTTTATCCCCATTCTATCTCTAAATAAAAATAATTTATTTTCTTGTTTGTCATAAATAGCAATAGAAAACATTCCATTTAGTTTGGTTATAAAGTTTGGTCCCCATTTACAAAAAGCCTCTAGGATCACTTCAGAGTCTGAGGAGGTTTTCCATTTAATATTTGTTATTTTTTTTGCAATGTTTTTATAGTTGTATACTTCTCCATTATAAACCATAATATACCTATTACAGCTTGAGTTCATTGGTTGATTGGCAGAATCAGAGAGATCAAGTATACTTAGTCTTCTATGACCTAATCCAATATTTTTCTCGCTGTTAAAATAATTTCCTGAAGCATCTGGACCACGATGAGTTAAGCAATTAGTCATTAAAATTAAATCATCTTTTTTTAGAAATTTTGAATTAAAGCCTGTGATACCACACATTTAATAAATTTTTTAAATTTTAATAAACCAACCTTTCAAGCTGTTACCTTTTCCGAGTAATGTTAAGATAAAATTTACTATTGACTTAAATACTTTTAAGATGAAGTTTTTTTCGATTTTATTTCTCAATATTTCATCATCTGATTTTTCAGAAATGAATGCCTGATTACTTAATCCTTTGCTTGTTTTAATTCTAGTAATACTAATTCCTGTTGTTTGAATTTCCAAAGCTTTAAAATTCGATTTTCTAAAAAGATATTTAATTGTTTTTGGTGTGTAATAACTTAAATGTTCTGGATAAGTAATAACATTATAATTAGATTTTAAATAATATCTTGAAATACTGTTAAAGTTTGGAGTAGTCAAATATATTAATCCTCCTTTTCTTAAGATTTTATAAAAATTTGATATTTCTTCAATTGGATTATTAATGTGTTCTATCACTTCAAATGATGTAATTACATCAAATCCCTCAAGAAAATAATTTTCAGGATTTAACTTACCTTTTTGCATTTTTATCCCTTTTTTTTCGCAAATTTTTATTGCTTTATTAGTGTATTCAGTTCCATAAACTTCCCATCCTCTTTTTTTGGCAACTTCTAAGAAATAACCAATTCCACATCCTACATCAATTATTTTTCCATTCTTTCTAAATTTTTCAAATTTATCTAGCAACTCATTATACCTTTGGATTGTTAATGGAGATAAATAGTCATTTCTTCCATATCCATCATAATGGTCAATCAACTCTTGTTTAGATGGTATTTTTTTTGAAAATATAAGTTTACATTTTTTACATTTAGTTAGGTAAGCAGACTTATATCTTTCAAGACTTTTTAGTGAAGTATTGCTACATATCAGACATGAATTATGAAAATTTTTATCTGTTATTTTCATTTAAAAACTTAAAATTAGGTTACTTATAGATTCCAAAAAATATTGGTTTTTGTACTCGAATGATTACATGCTGATTAAACGTGTTAAAATTCTTTAATTTATTTCCTAACCATAACGGAAATCCTGGTTTATTAATAGAGCTTCTAACAATATGTGGTTTATGAAACATAGTATTATTAAAAATTTTAATTAGTTTTTTGTGATTTGTTAGTCCATGATGTTCGTTGTCAGGATTATTTTTTGTGTGTGCTATATGAATATTAAAAGGGTTTTTAAATCTTAATACTGCTTTAATTCGGTGAAGAAGGTTAGTAAGTTGTAAATAATTTTTATTTGGAGTTTTTATTGTAAAAAGTCCCCCAGGTTTTAAAACTCTATAGGCTTCATTAATAAAATTTTCTTTTTGAATATCTGAAATATGCTCAAAAACATCTCCTGAAAATATTAAATCAAATGTAGATTCTTCAAATTGTAGATTTGTACAATCACCAACTTTACCGACAAAATTATCAAAACCTTCTTTTTTGCATTTTTTTGAATTAATCTTAACTACTTCCTCTAAGATATCTTGTCCACAAACTTCTTTAGCACCAAGTTTTAAAAATGTAAGTGAATAAAGACCGTAGCCACAACCAATATCTAGTATTCTTTTGTTTTTTATATCCCCTAATGAGAAAATTGATAAATCTCTAAGTCTTAATTCTTCAAAGTCTCTTTTGTAATTTGTTTTATCGCCAAAATCAAGGTGAAAATATCCTTGTTCCCAGTATTTATCACCTAATTCATTTCTTTTTTTTATGTCAATTGAATTCCATTTTTTCATAGTTATAATTTAAGTTTTATTTATGAAAAATAATTTTATTCATACCACTAATATTCCAAAAATCAACAAAAACACATTTTGTTTTTGATTTATTAATTATAGTACTAATATTATTTTTGAATATGTTATGATTTAATGCAATAAAAATAATTTCACAATTTACTAAAACATCATTCAATGAACTATTTTCATATTTATCATCTAACTTACCCTCAATGCATGGTTCGTGAATAAAAACTTTTTTAGGGACTTCTCTTTCTATATAGCGAATCATCTTTGGTACAAGACTATCTCTAGTATCATCGCTATCCATTTTGAACGAATATCCTAATATTCCAATATTTTGTTTAAATATTTCTCTTTCTTTTAATAGATTTTGAACAAGGAATTTCGGTATAAATTCGTTTACTTTCCAAGAATTTAATAATAAATCACTGTATGATGATGCTTCATTAATCATCCCAAAGTCTTTTCTTAAGCATGTTCCAGCAGTTAGTCCTGGAGAAGGGATTCGACCTCTTGGATAATCTGTATTAGTCATTTCAATTATATTATGAATACTAGAACCAAAACCTTCAGCAATCATTGCAAATTGATTACTTATGGAAAAATTTATGTATCTGTAAGTGTTATTGAATAATTTTACTAGTTCAGCGCTTATATAATCTGTATGGAAAATTTTTGAGGATAGATTGCAAAATATATCTTCAGCCATTTGTGCACTTAATTTGTCTTCACTTCCAATAATTTGTGGAAGTGTTTCAAGTTCTTTTAAAGCTTTTCCCTCGGCAATTCTTTCAGGACAAAAACTTAAAAAAATATTTTTTCCAACTTTTAAATCTGTGTTTGCCTCAAGATAGCGCTTAACGTATTTTGTTGTTTTTGGTGCTACAGTACTTCTAAGAATTAAATTGTGATTAGTTTCCAAGTATTTAGTAATACTTTTTAATACTATATTTATTTGAGTTAAATCAGTTTCTATATGAGCTAATAAAGGTGTTCCAACTGTAATTATTATATTTTGAACTTCCTTTATCCTACTTAAATCTGTAGTTGCAGAAAAATCAAGTTCTTTTATTATTTCATCATATCCATCTTCCCTAAAAGGCATTATTTTTTGATTTACACAATCAACTATATCTTGATTAATATCAAAACCAATTGTTGAAATACCATTTTTATTTAAACTTAAAGCAAGGGGGAGTCCAACTCTTCCAATGCCTATAACCCCTACCTTGAATACTTTCATTTTCTAAATTTTCTGTAAATCTAAAAAAACATATTTGTTAATTATTAATATTTTAAAGTTATAGGATTAATTTTTTGAGTTGAAATCATAATTAATAAAAAATCTATATAAGTTTACTTTATCAAAAAATAAAATTTATTTATGATTAAGAAAAAAGTGTTGATTTTGGCTTGGGATTTTCCTCCTTACACCGGTATTGGCGCTGCAAGACCATATAGTTGGTATACTAATTTGTCAGAAAATGATATTTCACCAATTGTAGTAACCCGACATTGGGATCCTGATTTTAATTTTAAAGAAGCATTCATTAGATCATCTAAAAATCAGATTAAAACAGTTGAAAGAACTGATCTAGGAACCCTCATAAAAGTTCCATATAAGTCTAATTTTAGGGATAGACTTATTTTAAAATATGGATATAACAAGTTTTCTTTAATAAGGAAGGTAATTTCATTTTCTCAATTTATTTTAGCTTTTCCTTTTTTTTATTTTGACAATAAAAATGAGATATTTAAAGCTGCTGATAAGTTTTTAAAAGAAGAGAAAGTTGATTTAATTATAGCTACTGGAGAACCATTTATATTACATAAATATGCATACATTCTTTCAAAAAAACATATGTGTCCGTATGTTTTAGATTATAGAGATGGATGGACCACTAGAGACGATAATTTAAATTTAAAAGGAATCAACAAGATTTTAAATAATTTTTATTTTAGATTTTTTGAAAAAAGATATTTAAAAAAATCAAAATTTATTCTAACTTCAAATCCATTTGAACAAGAAAAGTTGAAATATATAAGCCCTAATATTAATTTGAAAAATGTATATAATGGATATGTTGAGGAAGAAATAAATTTTGGTAAAAATACAGATCAATTATCCGATATTTTTAGGATTGGTTATGCAGGTACTATATATCCATTTAATTGCGTAGAAGAATTTTTGGAGGGGCTGAAAAAATTTATTACAAGGTTTCCTAATTCTAAATTGAAATTTATGCTTTTAGGGATTAATAACCAGCCAGTTCAGCTGAATAGAATAAAAAGTTATAATCCAGCTTTGTTACCTTACATTTCTTCTAGTGATAGAATGGACAAAGCTGATTTGATAAAATGGTTTTGCAAGTGTAATTGTTTATTGATTTTTACAAGCCCCAACATTAAATTACTTCCATCAAAAATATATGAGTATCTTCCATTAAAAAGAAAAATATTAGTTTCTTTAAATGATCGCGCAGATATCGAAAAAATAATGAGAATTACTAATGCCGGCTATAATTGTAACAGTTCTGAAGAAATTTGTAATGCTATTGAAGATATGTACAATGAATTTATAGACACAGGTATGGTCAAGTCTAACGTTAGAAATTATAATCAATTTTCAAGAAAAAATCAAACAAAGCATCTAGCCGAAATTATTAAAAGTGAAATCTGAACTCATATTTGCATGAATGATTTAAATTCCAAACAGAATGTCTTATACTTTTTTACAGCCGGTTTCCCATTTGGTAAAGAAGAAACTTTTATAGAAACAGAAATTAAATTTCTGGCTAATAATTTTGATAAAATATTGATTATCTCACATGATATTAATAATAATAATATCAGATCTATTCCTAAGAATGTTAAAGTATCAAGGATTAGATATAATTTAAATCTTTTTGAAAAGATTTTAGCCATTTTTCAGGTGTTTAATTATTTATTTTGGCGTGAAATTAAAGTCATTAAAAATCATTATAAATTAAAAGTTACTTACGGTATTTTCAAAACACTTATTTTTTCCCTATTTAATTCTAAAAGATTAGCAAAGCATTACTATGGTTTAAAATCTGTTAATGAAAATTCAATTTTTTATTCTTACTGGATGAATGATTCATCAATTGCATTATCATTTTTAAAAAAAAAATATAATTTAACGTGTGTTACCAAAATGCACAGGTGGGACATATATTTTGAGGAAAACAAATATAACTATCTACCTATGAGGACATTTATTATTGATAATCAAGATTTAGTATATAGTATATCAACAGATGGGATTAGTTATTTTAAGAATAAGTTAAAATTAGATGTTAGTAAATTTAGATTAGCTAGATTAGGAATTAACAAGCAGCTTAAATCGTTTGTCAATTCATCCAAAAATAAAATTATTATTAGCTGCTCGAAAATTATTGAAGTCAAAAGAGTTGACTTAATTGCTAGAGCTATAGAAAAAACATCAATCACTGACCTCACTTGGGTTCATTTTGGGGATGGTAAACTTTACAACGAATTAATAAATTATTGTGATTTAAATCTTAAAGCAAAGATTAAATGTATTTTCATGGGCCATGTTTCAAATTCTCAGGTAATGAATTACTACAAAAATAATAATCCAAGCTTATTTATTAATTTGAGTTCTTCTGAGGGTGTTCCCGTCTCTATTATGGAAGCAATGAGTTATGGTATTCCTGTTATTGCTACAAATGTGGGCGGCAATGCAGAAATAGTAAATAATAAAAACGGTTATATAATTGACCCAAATACTTCTGCAGATTATATTTCACAGATAATAAATGGTTTCTTTAACCTTCCCCAAAAAGAGCTAAATGATATGAGAAATAACTCTTTTACAACTTGGGAAAATTTCTATAATGCAGAAAAAAATTACGAAGACTTATGTTCATCTTTAAGATCTTTTCTTTGAATTATTTTTTTAAATTTCTGCCATCTGTGAAGAACTCTATACATTATTTTAACAAATAAAATATTAAATGGGTTAATATTTCTCTCCCATTTTTTTTGATACTGCAAGAAAATAGGTTCTTTGGTAAGAGAATATAAAATTGCCATTTGAGGTGTGTGGACGTTTTTTTGATAATAAACTTGAACAAGTTCTTTTATAAGTTGATCGTATAATGACCAATACCCAACATCATATTTGTATAAATTATTTTTCAATGTTTCTATGCAATCATCAATATCTTTTTTGACATCATCTCTTTTCGTAATCCTGTATACATCATAAAGTCCAAAAATAGCATATATGAAACCGTTAAGAACATAAGATGGGGGAGTTGAAGGATATTCTTCTAACCATAAATACCCATTTTCATCATAGCTTCTAATACCGCCATCATTCACTTCAATTTTCATGAACTCATAAGCTTTAATTGCTGTTTCTAACAGGTCATTTCTTTTTGTGAGCTGATACATTCTTAGATAAAAAGAAATAATTTCTCCTTGAGCCATTGCTGAAACCCAACCTTTTTGCAAATCATATTTAATGTTATAGTATGTACATCTCCAACAAATAGTATTAAAAAATTCATCTTTGTTGCTTTCAAACCAATCTAAACACGCAAATAAGACTTCTTCAACATCTTTGTCAGATTTATCTTTTATATACATATCGTGTAATATAAATCCATACTGAGCAATATTAATTGGATAGTAATTAGCGTATTTTCCAAAACCATTCATAGAAACACCTTTTGCATCAAATTGTCCATAATGATGATCAGTGTAATGAACAATTGCTGGAGTCATATCAATATAATAACCTCCTAGTTTCTCGTCTAATGATACATTTCCAGGTTTTAATACAACATTTTTGTCATGATGTACAAAAGGGTGTTTAGCATCAATACCTTTAGGATTCCCTTTTGGAAGTTTTAAATTATTTATTTTCATTAAGAATTTTTTTGTACCATTCTATTAATTCATCAACATACGATTCAATGCTATAACTTTTGCTAAACTCAAAAGCATTTTTTGATAGTTTATTGTAAAGATCATTGTTATTTATAACTGAAATAATTTTTTCTGTAAAATGATTAATTGATGGATTGTCTAGAATAAATCCATTATAGTTGTCAGTGATTATATCTGAATTACCTTTACCATTAATACATATAACTGGTAAGCCAGCTGCCATTGCTTCAACCAAAACTAAGCCAAATGGTTCGTAAAATGCAGAATGAACATATAAATCAGATTTAAAAAGTTCTTTTTCTACATTTTTAACATTACCTAAAAATTTGATAGAATTACCTAGGTTTAAAGTTTTTACTTGTTTTATAATATATTCTTTTTCTGGCCCATCTCCAAGCAATATTAATTCAACATCTATGTTTTTTTCCAATAATTTAGCAACTACTTGCAGTAAGAACTTTTGGTTTTTTTTTGGCAAAAAGCTTCCAACATTTATAAGTCTAAGTTTTTTATTATTAAACTTTTGTAATTCTTTGTATTTATTTTGGAATTTCTTTAAATTAATAGCGTTTGGTATTAAATTGATTTTTTGAAGTTTCTCTGGAAGAACTTCCCTGTAGTATTTTTCTGAATCTTTAGAAATTGTCAGAAAATGATTGTTACACCTAGAGTATCGTTTTAAAATCCATTTCTTTTCTAAAAACCTTGCAAATTTGAGTTTATTAAAAATTGTTTTTATGCTAAAGTTTCCTAATTCAACCATGTTGTCATGACAATGTGTGACATATGTTATTTCAGGCTTTGTGTATACCCTCGATAAAAGTTCTGACCAGAAAAGGTGGCTGTGAACAATATCAGGCTTAAATTCATCTATTATCTGTTTATATTCTTTAATGTCAATAATACTTTTTTTTAAAATTTTTGGAAGAACTTTTGAATTAATTATTTTGAATGGTATATTTTTTGTTAATTCTTCGTATTCATTTATCGGACTCATCGAAATAAACAAAACTTCAACATCTTCTCTTTTATTAAGTTCATTACAAATATCTAAACTTATTCTCTCAGCTCCTGTTCTAATAAGTGATCTTATAATATGTATAACTTTGATTTTTTTCAATTAAATAATTTTTTAATTTTTGAAAACCTAAAAATAGAGTGAAATAATATATTGATTTTAAAATTAAATTTATCAAATGGGTCATTTATTAATGAAAGCATAGCATTTTTAGCAATTAATTTCCTGTTTTTTTTGTGGAAGTAATAGTAACATAGTCTTAAATATATTGTTCCCCACTTTTTTCTTTTGAATTTCCATGAAACTTTATTTCCAGGATGACCTCTTTTAAAAATTAATTTAAATGTTTCTTGTTCTTTCAAACAAGAATTAGTTGATTTATTAACAGATCTATTTTCATGTTCTATTTCAGAAATTGTTGTTTCTCCTTTTATATAAAAAATAGGATATTTTTCTATAATTCTGAATAAAAGTTCAACGTCTTCACCTATTGTAATTTTTGAATTAAAATAATATTCTTTCATTATTGATTTTGGAAGGCATAATTGGGGTACGCCAATGATAGTTGAAGTAAGTTCATTTGGGTTAACAGGGAATCCAAAATCCTTGCCTTTTCTAATATAATTATTTTTTGAATCTGGGAAAAGGAATCCAATGTCATAATGATAAACACCAACTTTAAATTCATTTTTTTTTATTCCATTTGAAATTTTTTGGATATGATTTGGATTTAATTTCTCATCACTGTCAATAAAACAGATGTAATCTCCATTTGCCTTTTTAATTCCATTGTTTCTTGCTGCACTTCTTTCTTGATTTTTTTGATAAATGTATTTAATCCGTTTGTCGGTTAAAAAGTTAGAAACAATTTTTTTAGTGTTATCTGTACTTCCGTCATCAATTATGATGAGTTCCCAGTTATAATAGGTCTGTGATATTACATCTTTTATTGTATTTGATATAAATTTAGCTCTGTTATAGGTTGGAATAATTATTGAAAATTTCATTTTACTTATAAAATCCTAATTTTGATTTCACAAATCTAATAGGTCTTAAGATAATTTCTCCTATCCTAAATTCGATTGATTTCAAGAACAATTGCTTTATATTTTCTTCATCTTCCAAAATATTTGGGATAATTTCTTCAATAGAAATATTTCTTCTATTACAAGCATCAATTCTCGCGATAATTGACCAAGAAACTGCTTTTTTTCTATTATTAAAATTTGAAATACCATCTTCATGAATTCTGTAATAATATAGTGGCTCATTAATGAAAATCAAGTCTCCAACTTCTTCAAGTTTATAATATAAATCTTGGTCAACTGCTCTAATAAATTTAGGGTTTATACCACTTGTTTTATTATATAGAATTGTTTTAAAAGTAGCAAAATGTGAAATTCTACCACTTTTTTCTTTAAGATAACTTGAATTTCCCGGTATTTGGTACGGAAAATTTGAAACTTCATAATTTTTTAAATTATCATCTAAAAAATAAAATGTTGAATATATTAAGCTTGCTTTTATATTTTTTTTGTGCGAATTAACCATTTGATATACAGCGTTTTCAGCAATTTTATCATCTGGATCTAAAAATCCAGAAATTTCTCCTTTTGCATAATTAACACATTTATTTTTTGTGTATCCACATCCTTTGTTTACGTCATTATGGAATATTCTAATATTTTTTGTGTGGTTATATTCTTTAAGGATCTTTTTGGAATTATCTGTAGATGCATCATCAACAACAACAATCTCCCAATTTTTATAAGATTGATTAATTACACTTTCAATAGCTTCCTTTATGTAATGACCATTATTGAAATTAGCAATGAGAACTGAAAATAAAGGTGATTCTATATTGTTATTCATTTATTGATTTTGCTTTAATTAGATAATTGTAACAATTATTGGGTATTATTTCGTTAACGATTTGTGGTTTTTGATTTTTTTTAAGTTTGTAAACGTCAAATATAGAGTTATCAAAACTTTTGTTTAGGGTCTTAGCTATTTTATCTGTTAAAACCTCAATAATAATCGTTGGTTTTATCTCATTTAAATACTTGCCTAATCCATCAATGACCTCGGGCTCGTGAAGTTCAACATCAATTTTAATTAAATCCGGAACAAGACCACTTTCTTCAATGAATTTGTCTAATCGTACGGTTTGAATTTTATATTCTCTAATCTGTCCTTTAAAAGATTTGAAATTTTTAAGTTTATCTGGACTTAAAGAAGCTGAAGATTGATGCAAGGCTTCAACATCATAAAATATCTTATCTCCTGTAACATTAGAAACACCTTTTTCTACAACTCTAATATCAAAATTATTATCGTTAATATTTTTTTTTAGTTTATCAATCACTAAATCTGATGGTTCAAACGCAATAATTTCGTTATCCTTATTGAGAGACCGCGCTATCAATGAATAAATTCCAGTATTTGCTCCTACATCAAAAATTACCTTAGATTTTTTACATAAACTTATCCAAAGATTAACAGTTTCGGGCTCCCAGGTTTCGCCTAATCCATTCCAAAATATCTCATTTTCTATTGTGCTGTCCCAACAATTTAATTTGAACTTGTAACTTGTATTTGGTAT
>MDTG01019276.1_pt1 | contig 13220 bp, 12 predicted proteins | sample 811421 | NCBI WGS metagenome assembly MDTG01 (sample SAMN05326645, study PRJNA326480) | marine metagenome | isolation source: seawater | place: Pacific Ocean: South East | collected 2011
GGTCTTTGATAAGTTGTAATTATAATTGATAAATCAATAATGTCATTTTTTTGAAATTCCATATATATATTTATATATAATTAAATGAATAATAAAATAAAAATAGCAGTTGTTGGTTTGGGTTATGTTGGTTTGCCCTTAGCTTTGGAATTAAGTAATTATTATAAAACAATTGGTTATGATATAAACAAAACAAGAATTAATTCTCTGAAAAATAATTTTGATGAAAATTATGAGTATAATGTTAAATTTTTAAAGAAATTTAAAAATATTAAATTTACCAGTATCAAAGATGACCTTAAAGATAATAATTATTATATTATTTGTTTGCCAACTCCTTTATTTAAAAATAAAAATCCTGATTTAACAGCTGTTAAAAAATCAATTAAATTAATTGCTAAATATTTAAAAAAAAATGATATGGTTATACTTGAGTCAACAGTTTATCCAGGTGTTTCAGAAAATATTTGTGTACCTTTATTAGAAAATCACTCAAATTTAAAATTAATTTCAGATATAAATAAGGTAGGTTTTTATTTTGGATATAGCCCTGAAAGAGTTAATCCAGGAGATAAAAAAAGATCAATAAAAAATATCAAAAAGATTGTTTCAAGTAATTCTGTAATTGGTTTGCAAAAAATTAGCAAAATTTACAATAAAATAATAACTGCAGGAATTTATAAAATTCAAAATATAAAACTAGCAGAGTCTTCAAAAATAATTGAAAATGTTCAAAGAGATGTAAATATTGCATTAATTAATGAATTTACTAATATTTTTCAAAATGAAGAATTTTCAATACACGATTTGTTGGAAGCATCAGGAACAAAATGGAATTTTCTAAAATTTAGTCCTGGTTTAGTAGGAGGTCATTGTATTGGTGTTGATCCTTATTATTTATCATATTGGGCTCAAAAAAATAAAAAAAATCCAAAAATCATTCTAGCTGGGAGAGAAACAAATGACCTAATGTATAAGAATATAATAAAAAAAATTAAAAATATATCATTTGAAAAAAAAATTTTTTTAAAAAAAAGTAAAATTCTTTTAATGGGCTATACTTTTAAAGAAAATTGTTCTGATATTAGAAACACACAGATTAAAAAATTATTGTTAGGCTTTTCAAAAATTTCACATAAGGTAAATGTATTTGATCCTATCGCAAATCTTAAAAATTTAGAAAATAACGTAAGCAAATTTTTTATAAAAGAGCCAAAAATAAACTTTTATGATATTATAGTTATATGTGTAAATCATAAAGAATTTAAAAAAATAGGATTTAAAAATATTAAAAAATTTACTAAAAAAAACTCATTTATTTTTGATTTAAAAAAATGTTTTAACAATAAAGAGATTTATTATTTATAGTGAAGAGAATTTTAATTTTAAAAACTTTTCCATTAACTCTTAAGGACTGGCACAATGTTGGGATTATAACAAGGGAGTTAAAAATTTATAACACTATTAATAAAAGTAATAATGATCTAAATTTTTCATTACTTAGTTATGGGAATAAAGAGGATCTGAAATATCTAACATATTTGGAAAATATTAAATTAATTTTACCTTTTAAAAAATTAAATTTATCAAATATTTACATAAAATTCGTATTATCATTTTTCATCCCTTTATTTCTTAAAAATAAAATAAAAAATTTTGATATTATTCAAACAAATCAATTTAGGGGATCTTGGGTAGCAATTCTGTTAAAGTTTATTTATAACAAAAAAATAGTATTAAGAGTTGGTTTTGAATTTTTCCAATTTCAAAAGAATTTAAAAAAAAATTCAATATATTTATTTTTCCTCAAATTTTATAGTAAATTTGTATATAAATACTCAAACAAAATTATAGTAACCACCGAAGATATTAAAAAATATATAATAGAGCAATTTAATATTAAGAATGAAAAAATATATGTTATTCCAAATTATATTGATACTGATTTATTTAAGAAGAAAAGAAATTTAAAAAAAAATAATTTATTATTTGTTGGTAGATTGAATGAACAAAAGAATTTATTTAATATCTTAAAGGCCATCAAAGATCTTAATGTGGTTCTGGATATTATTGGTCATGGAAATAGAAAGGAGTATTTAAAATTAGCTAATGAGTTAAAAATTAAAGTAAATTTCATAAATAATAAAAAAAATAATGAATTACCTTTTTATTATAATTCTTGTAAAGTATTCATTTTATGTTCAAAATTTGAAGGAAATCCTAAAACTCTTTTGGAGGCAATGTCGTGTGAGTGTGCAGTATTATGTACCAACGTAGATGGTATTAAAAATATTGTCAATTCAAACAATGCCTTTGTTGTTGATACTGATGCAGTAAGTATTAATCGTGGTTTAAAAATACTACTTGAGAATTCTAAACTTCGGAATGAAATATCTTCTAATTCTAGAAAATTGATTATTGAAAACAACTCATTGATTATAATTAAAAATAAATTTATTAATTTCTATAAAAATAATGATGAATTTAACTAATCCAAAAATTTCTGTCGTAATGGCAGTTGGTGATGTTGATCTAAAATATTTAAATTTGTCTATATTAAGCATTTTAAATCAAAATTTTTCTAATTTTGAGTTTATTATCATATTAGATACAAACAATTTATTTATTGTTGATTTAGTAAAAAAATATAAAAAAAAAGATAACAGAATAAAATTGATATTTAATTCAACTAAAATGGGACTAGCCAGAAGTTTAAATATTGGTATTAAAAAATCAATATCTAAATACATAGCAAGACATGATGCTGATGATATTAGTTCATATGACAGACTTTATAAACAGCTTTCTTACTTGGAGAATAATAACAATATTTCTGTTTTAGGATCTTATGCATATAAAATAAATAAAGATGGAAAAACCATAGGAAAAATTAATAAAAAAATTAAAAATAAAAAACTTTTGTATTATGAAAATTTGCTAATACATCCATCTACTATGTTTGTTAAAAAAATTTTTTATGAAGTTGGGCAATATAACGAAAATTTAATGGTATCACAAGATTACGATTTATGGATAAGATTTTCTCAAAAATATAATTTGTATGTTTATCCCGAATATTTAATAAAATTAAGAATTCATAGCAAAAGTGTTTCAGCAATTAATAAAGAACTTCAATATATATACTCTTTTTTTATAGGCCTAGGTACTTTAGATAATTTAGTTTCAAAATTTATTCAATATGAGAAAATTTTAGAATTTAAAAGACACTATGTTAATGAACTCATAAAAAAAAACAAAAAATATTCTTTTAAGATTAAAGTAAGAGCAATGATATTAATTGGTGAATTTACTCCACTAAAATATTATAATTTTTTTAACCCTCAGTTTATCATTGAAATTATTAAATTTTATTATTACAGACCATCACTTTTACTAAAAAATTTACTTAAATTATAATTTGGGATCAAAATATCATGTGTGGAATAATAGGGCTAATAGATCACAATAATGAAATTGATTCTAATTCAATTTCAAAAATGATTAATTCCATAAATCACAGAGGTCCTAATGGTTCAGATTTTTTTTTATCAGAAAATAAACATATTTTTTTAGGTCATACAAGACTATCAATTATTGATTTAAAAGATACTGGGTCACAACCATTTGTCTCAAATTCAAAAAATTATGTCATGACTTACAATGGTGAAATTTATAATTTTAAAAAAATAAAAAAAGACTTAAATTTATCTTTTGGCAATATTAAATGGAGAGGGCAAAGTGATACAGAGGTGCTCATTAATTCAATTGAGCATATAGGTTTATTTAAAACTTTAAGTCTCATAAGAGGTATGTATGCATTTGCTTTACTGGATAAAAAAAAAAATTTGATTTATTTAGTCAGAGATAATGTTGGAGAAAAGCCTCTTTATTATGGCTTTAATGAAGGCAAATTTTATTTTGGTAGTGATTTACTAGCTTTTGAATCTAATAAAAACTTTAAAAGAAACATTGACCTGAATGTTCTAGATTATTATTTCAAGTATAACTATATAGGATCCCCCAAAAGTATTTATTCTAATATATACAAGTTATTACCTGGAAATATATTAACCTTAGATTTAAATAAAATACACTTACAAGATTTAAGTATAAAAGTTCAAGAATATTGGAGCTTGAATGATATTAAAGAAAAAAAATTTGTTAATAATAACTATAAATTTCAAAAGAAAAATGTAAAGCAAATCTTAATAAATAGCGTAGAAGAACAATTGTTGTCATCTGATACGGAGACTAGTGTTATGTTGTCTTCTGGAATTGATAGCAGTCTAGTTACTTCTATTGCATCAAAAATAAAAAACAATTTATCAACTTATAGTCTTGGTTTCTCTCATCAAAAATATGACGAAACAAGTGAATCTAATAAAATAGCTCAATATCTAAATACAAATCATACACATTTCAAAATGGATGGTAAAAATGCATTAGAAATGTGTCAAAATATTTCAAAAAGTTATAGTGAGCCCTTTGCTGATTCATCTCAGTTAGCAACACTTTTTTTGGCATCAAAAATATCAAGAAATCATAAAGTTGTTTTGACTGGAGATGGTGGTGACGAACTGTTTGGTGGTTATGATAGATATGTACAATATAAAAAAATTTCAAATCTTTTTTTTCTATTAAAATTTGATAAAAAAAATTACATTTATCAAATATTTAATTTTCTAAACAACAATAATATTTTGCCCCAACTTAAAAATATTAATAATTTTAAAAGAATTTTAGAGTCTACAATGTTAAGTAATAATAATTCAGAATTTTTTGACAATTTAATAAGTCATAAATCTACTAATTTATTTAGTTCCAATAATTCAAACAAAATACTAAATCAAAAATTTATTAACTCTGCAAATGATTTGATGAAAAAAGATTTTCAAACATATTTGCCAGAAGATTTATTAGTAAAAATGGATAGGGCATGTATGTTTTATGGTATTGAAAATAGAAGTCCTTTTCTAAATAAAGATCTTATCAACTACGTGTTTTCAGAAGTTTCAATCAAATCAAAAATTAAAAAAAACATTGGTAAATATATTCTTAAAGATATTTTAAATGATTATTTACCTAAATCACTCATTAGTAAAAATAAAAAAGGTTTTTTAATACCATTAAAGGAATGGTTGATTAATGATTTAAATGAGTGGGCGAATGAGCTTATAAAACCAGATAAACTAAACAATTTTGAAGAATTTAATTGTGAAAAAATTATCTATTTATGGAAAAATTTAAAAAATTTGAGCTATTTTGAGATTTATGCATTATGGGATGTTTTAATATTCCAGAATTGGTACTACAGGGGAAATGTATAGTTATCTTATTGTTTTTTTTTTAATTTATATATTCTCATTTGCAGAATACAAATATGAAGAAAAAAAATTATTACCATATGTACTTATTCCATTAATTCTATTATTTGCATTTGTATCATTTAGATATAATGTTGGGGGTGATTGGAAGGCATACTTTAATAATTTTAATGAACAGAAAGATAATTTATTAAAATTTAATTATTTTGAAGCAAAAAACTTTTTTATTACCATAATTTCTTGGTATTTCTCTAATTTTTTTGATTCTATAGTATTTCAAAATGTTTTTTTAAGTATAATTTTTTTTTCATCATTTTTTTTATTTATTCAAAAAAATGTTAAACATAAAATATCGTCAATAATTATTCTATTTCCTATTGGTGTGCTGTTATTGTTAATGGGATATCAAAGACAAGCTCTAGCTTTATCTTTTCTTTTTTTAACAATAACATCATTTAGTTACGGATATAGATTATTTTTTTCTGTTTTTTTTATTTTGGGTTTTTTATCACATTTTTCTTTTATAGTTTTTACACCACTTCTAATTTTATTAACCTTTAATAATCTCTTATTAAAATTTAATATAGCTATCTATAATATTCTGAGTAGTTTTAAGGTTAAAGTTTTTTTGATTTTATTCTTTTTATTATTATTGTTGATTAATCTTATTTTTTATAATTTTCAAATATTTGATACTAAATATATTTCTAATTTATTATCAAATGATTTTTTACCCTATTTTATTTACTATCTACCTGACAAAATACAAAGCAGGGGTAGTACAATAAGAATTGTTCTATCATTATTAAGTTTATTTATTTTATTAATATTTTATGAAAAATTGATCAATAAGAAGAATGAAAATATCTTATTCTTATTCTATATTTTGTTTTTTGTATTTTTACTTTTCTCAAACATTTTTTTATTTACTACAATTTCTGATAGATTTGGATTTTATACTATACCTTTTCAAATAATAGTTATTACAAGATGTATATATCTGTATGAAAAGAAATATTATTTTGTAAAACATTTACTTTTATTGCCTTATGTTATTTATTTATTTATTTGGCTACAATTTTCAATTTACAGTCGTGATGATTGGTATCCCTATACAACATTTTTAGATTTTAAATGAATATTTTTATTTTAGCTAATAGTTCTTGGAATATTTATAATTTTAGAATGGAACTAATTAAAAAACTATCAGAAAAAAATAACATTTATATTTTAGCACCAGAAGATGATTACACTAACTTTTTAAAAGGTTTGCCTAATATTGTTTTTTTAAAAATAAATATAAAAAACAGTTTTAAATATATTTTAAATGATTTTAGTTACATTTTTAAATTAGTTTTTTATATTATAAAATTCAAACCTACTTACATACTATCTTTTACTATCAAGCCTAATATTTATTGTGGTTTAATATCAAAGTTTTTTCACTTTAAGCAGATAGCTAATATATCTGGACTTGGATCATCAATGGTTAATAAAAAATTATTATCAATAATAGTAGTCATTTTATATAAGATTGCTTTGAGAGATATTTATTATTTATTTTTTCAAAATAAGTATGATCAAAGGTTTTTTTTAATTAAAAAAATTATTAGGAATAAAATTAACACAAGTATTTTACCTGGTTCTGGCATTGATATAAATAAGTATTCATTTTCAATGAACTTCCCAAAAAACGATAGTTTTATTTTTATTGGAAGATTAATTAAAGATAAAGGTATTAATGAATTGATTGATTCTATGAAAATTATTAAAAATAAGCATAAACACGTAGATTTCTCTATATTAGGTAATTTTGATTTAAATAATCCTACCTCTATTTCTAAAAAAAAATTCTATAAGTATTCTGCAATGAATCTATTTACTTATTATGGTATGCAATCAAATATAGATAGGTATATTCAAAATGCTAGAGCAGTAATATTACCAAGTTATAGAGAGGGCACTTCCAGAGTTTTATTAGAAAGTCTTTTAATTGGTAGACCGATCATCGTTTCCAATGTACCAGGCTGCAAAGAATTGACAAATAATGGTAAGAATGGTCTAACTTTTGCAAAAAAAAATTCACAATCTTTAGCTAAAGCAATAGAAAAATTTTTAAAAATAAAAGATGAGGAATACATATCTATGGCAAAGAATGGTAATAAATATGTTAAAGAGTTTTATTCAATTAACTTGGTAATAAAAGAATATTTAAATATATTAACTCAAAAATGAATTATTTAAGTAGATTTGATTATATAATTATTTTTTCTATATTGTTTTGTGCTTTAATTTTTGAATTATATCATAAAAATACTATAGTTAATTTAAATAATGTTCAAAAAGATAAATTTAAACAACAGCATAGCTTAATTATTACTCCTAAAAGTTATCAAGAATCTTTTGATTTCAGTCAATTATTCGGAAAAAGAATCAATGTTTTTTATAAATTATTTCAAAAAAATCTTTTAGATAAAAAATATTTTATGAAATATCATTATTATTATAATAAAGAATTAGACACAAATGTTTATTTTAGAATTGAAATAAAAGATAGAACTATATATTTAAATTTTTTTTCAAATTCTTATAACCAGGATCAAAGTTTTCTTTTAGCCAAGAAAATAAAAGAATATGTAAGTAATGATATATTCAATTTAATTTATAATGATTTAGATAAATTAAATAATTTTATAAAAGAAGACCGTGGTTTAGTTAAATTTATTGACGCAAATTTGTATTATGAAACGATCTATTTTTCAAAAACTATAGAAAAAACTTATTTAGAAATTTCGGAAATTTTGGAAACTTCAGACAACAATGATTTATATGTATATCATCTTCCTTATAACCTAATATTTTTTATTTTGTTGATTATTTATTTTATAATCTTAAAAAAAATTTACTATCATGAATAATATTTTTTTTCCAAGTAATAATTTTATAAAGTACTTGGTTCTATTAATTCCGTTAAGCTTAATTTCAGGTCCGTTCATTCCAGATTTATTTATGACTATTAGTATTTTTTATTTTATTTACATATCATTAAAAACTAAAAATTTTTTTTATTTAAATAATAAATTTAATTTTTTCTTTCTTTTATTTTTTTTAAGTATATCAATATCTACACTTCTTAGTGAAAATATAGCTAACTCTACTGAGTCTACTTTACCTTATTTACGCTTAATTTTTTATTGTATGGTAATTAATTCACTTTATTTCTCAGATGAAAACTTTTTTTCAAAATATAAATATTTTTTTATAATACCTATAACAATCATTTTTATAGATAGTATTATTCAATATTTATTTGGATATAATCTTTTTCTTTATCAATATCATGGTGATAACTTAACTAGCTTTTTTAATGATGAAAAAATTTTAGGAAGTTATATTTCTAGAATATTACCCGTTATGTTGGCTTTAATATTTTTAACTAAAAATAATTTTCAAGAAACTCTTAAAAATAAATTGCTTATTATATTTATATTTAATATTTCATTTTTTATTATTTTTTTTACCGATGAAAGAGCTTCTTTTGTAAACTTTTTTATTTTTGTAATTCTTATTACTATATTCAACATTTTTGGATTAAGAAAATTTTTATTTTTAAATTTTTTTATTTTCATAATTATTTTTTTTACTTTTAGTAGTAAATTTCTTGACCATAAAATATTTGAAAAGACGTTAAAATATTCAGGTTATGACTCTGGCAATATTTTTATATTTTCTGATCATCATCACCTTCATTACAAAACTGCTATGAAAATATTTTATAATAATAAAATTTTTGGTTCAGGTCCAAAACAATTTAGATACTTATGTGGCAAGGATGAATACTTTACAACTGCTAATGACATTTATTCAAAAACCTATATTTCTAAATTAGAAGGGCGTGAATTATCAAGATTAAGTAATTTAGATGGTTGTTCCACGCATCCCCATCACACCTTTATTCAGTTATTAGCAGAAACTGGTTTATTTGGTTTTTTTATTTTTTTATTTTTTTATTTTACTCTTATTTTTTTTATTTTTAAATTATCAAAAAGTTCAAATAATTATAATACTAAAATGATTTTAGCTTTTACGATATTAATTAATTTCTCCCCCTTTATGCCTTCTGGTAATTTTTTTAATAATTATCTATCTCTAGTTTATTTTATTCCAATTTCAGTTTTATATTCATTAATATTAAAAGAAAAATATGTTAGATCTATATAATTCATTTTTATTCATTTTTTTTTTCTTTTTTATTATTTTTTTCACTTACTAAAATTGCAAAAATTATTAATTTAATGGATTTTCCAAATCAAAGAAAAAAACACTCTGCTCCAACTCCTCTTGTTGGAGGGGTGGTTATTTATTTGTTGTTACTTTTTTTTTATTATGAAAATTTTGACAAAACATTAGGATTAATTTTACTTTCAAGTTTTGTAGTTGTGTCTTTAGGGGTCATAGATGACAAATTTGATATAAATTATAAACTAAGATTAATTTTTCAAATTATAGCAGCAACACCTATTATTTGGTCAGGTCTATATATTACTAGTTTTGGTTCTTACTTAAATTTTGAGTTAACTATAATTGGATTTATTGGAATTATAATTACATATTTTTCAGTATTAATATTAATTAATGCAATAAACTTTATTGATGGTTTAGACGGTTTGGCCGCATCTCAAATTTTAATTTCTATATTTTCATTAATTTTATTTTCGTATTTTCTTGGAAATTTTTATTTTGATAAATTAATTTTATATTTAATCTTATCTCTGATTATTTTTTTGTTTTTTAATCTAGGAATTATACCTAATTTAAAAATATTCTTGGGGGACTCAGGAAGTAATTTTCTTGGTTTTTTTCTTGCATGGTTAATTATATTTTATTCAAATCCTTCTAATAATTTTATTCATCCTGTTTTGGCATTATGGACAATTACGTATCCTTTATTTGATTTTCTTTTTGTAATTATTTTTAGACTATCAGATAAAAAAAGTCCTTTTACTGCTGATCTTACACATCTTCATCATAAATTATTATCAAAAACTAATTCAAAAATTAAAACTTTAATTATTTTGATACTAATAAGTAGTTCACTAAATACTATTGGTGCTCTAGTTTTTTTTCAATTTAATTCTTTTCTCTCTCTTGTCTTCTTTTTTCTCTTATTTTTGATTTATTTATTCTATAACTCTTTCTTTATTAAAAAATGGTAGTTTTTAAAAAAAAATGAAAAATATTTCTAAAAAAATTAGTATAATTATACCTATATACAATGAAATTGGTAATATTGATAACTTGATTAATGAGATTATTAATTCCTTATCTTTGATTGATAATATTGAATACCAAATAATATGTGTTGATGACTGTAGCGATGATGGAACAACTGATTACTTAAAAAAATTATCAAAAGAAATTAATCATATAGTATTAATGCACAACAAAAAAAATGAAGGTCAAAGTAAAGCAATATTCAACGGTGTAAAAAATGCTAAATTTAATATTATAGTTACGATTGATGGTGATGGTCAAAATGATCCATCTGATATAAATAACTTACTAAAAGAATATATTTCTGATGATAACTTAAAATTAGTAGGAGGTTTAAGAATTAAAAGAAAAGATAATATTATAAAAATTTTATCTTCTAAAATTGCAAATTATATAAGAAAAATGATTTTAAATGATAATTGTGAGGATACTGGATGTTCTTTGAAAATATTTGATAAAAATATTTTTCTTGAATTCCCTTTTTTTAATGGCATTCATAGATTTCTTCCAGCTTTATATATTGGATTTGGTTATAAAACAAAATTCTTTCCAGTAAATCATAGAAAAAGAAAATTTGGTGTTTCAAAATATGGAACTTTTAAAAGATTATTCTATGGAATTGTAGATATAATAAAAGTAAAAAAAATAATTAAAAATAAGAATAGTAATAATGGTTGAATATTTCACTTCTTTGTCAAGTATAGAAATTATTTTCTTATTAATTGGTTTTGTTGGACAGGGATTATTTGCTTCAAGGTTTATTGTTCAATGGATTTATTCTGAAAAAAAAGGTGAGAGTTATATTCCATTGGTTTTTTGGTATTTAAGTATTTTTGGGGGAATGGGACTATTAACTTATGCAATTTTTAGAAAAGACCCTGTAATAATTGTTGGGCAATTATTTGGTATTTTTATCTATTTAAGAAATTTAATTTTGATTTATAAGAAAACAAATGAAAAAAATTGAAAATTATATTGATGGAAATATAGTTAAGGGAAATTCTTCAAATTATATTCCTGTAAATAATCCCTCTACTGGAGAAATTATTTCTGAAGTAATTCTCTCTGACTCGAAAGATTTTGAAAATACAGTTAATTCTTCTTTAAGGGCGTTCGAAATATGGTCACAGGTTACGCCATTAAAAAGATCACGAATTATTTCTAAATATAAAGAATTAATTGAAAAGGATTTAGAGAATTTAGCGAAATTAGTTTCATTAGAGCATGGTAAAACTCTCGATGATGCTAAAGGCTCAGTAACTAGAGGCTTAGAGGTTGTCGAGTTCGCTTGTGGAATTCCTCATCTATTAAAAGGAGAATTTTCCCAAAATGTTGGTACAGAGATTGACTCATGGTCAATTAGGCAACCTTTAGGTGTGACAGCCGGAATTACCCCTTTTAATTTTCCAGCAATGGTTCCAATGTGGATGTATCCTATCTCAATTGCATGTGGAAACTCCTTTATACTTAAACCATCTGAAAAAGATCCTTCATGCAGTATAAGGTTGGCAGAATTATTTTCTGAGGCTGGTCTTCCTGATGGTGTTTTCAATATTTTGAATGGTGATAAAAATTCAGTAAATATGATACTTTCTGATAAAAGAATACAATCTATAAGTTTTGTTGGATCAACGCCAGTGGCAAAATATATTTATGAAACTTCTGCAAAAAATGGAAAAAGAGTACAAGCACTAGGAGGAGCTAAAAATCATCTAGTTGTTATGCCTGACGCCAACTTAGATCAGGCAGTTGATGGCATTATGGGTGCTGCATATGGATCTGCAGGTGAAAGATGCATGGCGGTTTCTGTGGCCGTTGCTGTAGGAGATATTGCAGACAAAATGGTTGAAAGTATAACTGATAAGGCTGAAAGTCTTAAAGTAGCGCCTTGGACTGATTCTTCAGCACAAATGGGACCTGTAATATCAAATGAGCAAAAACAAAAGATAGAAAACTATATTGAGTCAGGAGTACAGGAGGGTGCTAAACTTATACTTGATGGTAGAGATTTGAAAATTCAAGGATATGAAAATGGTTATTTTGTTGGCCCAACATTATTTGATAAAGTAAATAAGGATATGAAAATTTACAAAGAAGAAATTTTTGGACCTGTTTTATCAGTTATAAGAGCTAAAAATTATGATGAAGCTTTGAAATTAGTCAATGATCATGCTTTTGGAAATGGAACCAGCATTTATACCTCTGATGGAGAAATATCTAGGCATTTTACAACAAATTCTAAAATTGGCATGGTAGGTGTTAATGTTCCAATTCCTGTTCCCATGGCTTTTCATAGTTTTGGTGGTTGGAAACAATCTTTATTTGGCGATCATTCAATGCATGGTGTTGAAGGAGTTAGATTTTTTACAAAACTAAAAACAGTCACGTCAAGATGGCCTAAAAGCATACAAAAAGGTCCAGAATTTAAAATGCCTACCAATTAGTTAATGACTATTTTAGTTACTGGAGCCGCTGGTTTTATTGGTTATCATTTGATAGGAAGAGCTTTAAGTAAAAATAAAAAAGTTATTGGAATAGATAATATCAACAGTTATTATGACATAAGTTTAAAAAAAGATAGGATCAATAATTTAAAAAAAAATAAAAAATTTTCTTTTTATA
>MDTG01107690.1_pt1 | contig 13219 bp, 10 predicted proteins | sample 811421 | NCBI WGS metagenome assembly MDTG01 (sample SAMN05326645, study PRJNA326480) | marine metagenome | isolation source: seawater | place: Pacific Ocean: South East | collected 2011
AACCTGGGCTGGCAGAGCCTAAGATGGTTGATACGTCGGGTTTTGGTCATGGCTGTGGCCACAATCTGCTTGGTTCTGCTGCTATGCTGGCTGCCACAGCAATTAAAGACTGGATTGATGCGGAGGGAATTAAGGCACGAGTTCGCTACTATGGCTGTCCTGCCGAAGAGGGCGGTGCCGCCAAGACGTTTATGGTCCGCGAAGGTCTGTTCGATGATGTCGACCTTGCAATCACCTGGCATCCGGCAAGCTTCAATGGCGTGGATGACGCGCATTCACTTGCCAACACCCGGATCGATTTCACGTTCACGGGCAAGGCAGCACATGCAGCCAGTGCGCCGGAACTTGGTCGCTCTGCTCTTGATGCAGTGGAGTTGATGAACATCGGTGTAAACTATATGCGCGAACACATGCCCGATGATGCACGTGTGCACTACGCCTATCTAGACGCAGGTGGTATCGCACCGAACGTCGTACCTGCCAAGGCGACTGTCCGCCATCTGGTCCGTTCCCGAAACCTTCCAGGACTTGCGGATCTTGTGGCGCGAGTGCACGCCATTTCAGAAGGTGCAGCGTTGATGTCCGGAGTTCGGGTGGACTCTAAGGTCTTCTCTGCAGTTTCGAACCTGCTGGGAAACCGTCCTCTAGAAGAAGCCATGCAGGCAGAATTCGACGCCCTTGGTCCCGTTCCATTTGATGCCAACGATGAGAAATTCGCCGCTGAAATTCGTGCCACTCTCACAAAGGACGACATCGCTGATACTTTCCGTCTTCTTAATATGAAACCGGATTACGATATGGCGCTTTGCGATTTTGTGGCTCCTCTGGACCGGTTATTCGTCGGTGGCATAGGATCTACCGACGTAGGTGACGTCAGTTGGGCGGTGCCAACCGTACAGGCTAATGTCGCCACCTGCGCAATGGGTACCCCGTTTCATACCTGGCAACTTACGGCACAGGGTAAGGAGCCTTTTGCCCACAAGGGTATGATCCACGCTGCAAAAGTCATGGCAGCGACAGCGCGTGCCATGATCCTGAACGATGAATTACGCTTATCGGCAAAAAAGGCGCACGCTAAGCATCTTGCAGTATTTCCTTACGAATGTCCGATTCCAGCGGATGTTCATCCGCCAGTTATAGACTTTAAGTAATTGATAAATATAGGTATTTTAAAATACTTTAAATAGTCATACACCACGCCTGCGTTTGCGCTCTTTCATTTTACTTACAACGCCTAAACCGCAATTCTTGCGATATCTATTAACAATTAAATTCTAACGGTCTTTTGGCCTTCTAGCAATATCGCCAACCACGCGTACCCGGGCTCGTATTGCATGACCAGGTAAATAGGCAATCGGCAAATCTTCCATTTCGATAGTTTTAACCGTGCTCCTGTCCGCTCCTGATTTAACAGCATTTTCTACGGCTGTTTCTAGAGCAGCTGCTAAAGCTGCATCTCGGGTTAAATCTTGAAAAACTTGATCAGATTCACCGCTGATTTGGGCAATTGCTGCTCCAACTGCGTTGGCAACACCGTGAAAAGGTACTCGATGAACAACTGAAATACCGGGAATTTTTTCTGGAATTAATGGTGCACCACCGCCGACAGCAATCATTGGCATATCTTGGGAGTCAGTTTTTATCTGATCGACAGTTACAGCAATCTTCTGATGTGCGGAGTCCAGAGCAGCTTCTATGAGTGTCTTGGGTATATCACTAGTTTGCGCCTTATCACCAACATCCATCAAACCAGAGGCTACTGCAATATCAGTTAGAGTTAGTCTGGACCCACCATAGACCCTAGCTTCTTTCGAGAAGGCGGAAACCAACACTGTCTGGGCCGACGGATAATGGGTTTTCATGAACTATAGTACCACCCCCAATGCCAATACTAATTAGATCAGGCATCCGGAATAAAGTGCGGACACCTCCAACCTCGACTACATTATTTGCTTCCCTGGGAAATCCATTTATCAAACAACCAATATCTGCAGTTGTACCTCCAACATCACAAACAATTGCGTTATCAATTCCTGATAAAAAGGCCGCCCCTCTCATTGAATTGGTAGGACCAGAAGCGAAACAGTAAACAGGGAATTTTCTGGCTAATTTAGCGCTGGTGACAGTACCGTCATTTAAGGTGATATAGAGTGGTGCTGTGATTCCCACTTCATCTAGAGCCGTACGAAACGCGTCTGTGGTGTTGGCTGCTAAATCTAGTAACGCTGCATTTAACAAAGTTGCATTTTCACGTTCTAATAATCCGATACGACCCAACGAGTGAGAGCACGTAATACGCATCTCTGGACACTCTCGCGAAATAATCTCTGCAACGCGATCTTCACAAGATGAGTTTAGGGGCGAGAAGGACGCTGTAATACCAATAGATGTAATCCCATTATCCCGAATTGAATGTGCCGCTTTAACCACGGCCTCTTCATCAAGTGGAACAACTTCCTGGCCGTCATACTCATTACCACCCGAAATGAAATAGCTGCCACCATTTACTACCTTAGCTAAATCTTTTGGCCAGTCGACTAATGGGGGTAAGCTTGCCGAACCAGGTAGAGTAACCCGTAAGGCTGCAATTTTGTTTAAACCTTTACGTTGCACCACGGCGTTTACGAAATGAGTGGTACCGATCATGGCACTATCTATCCTCTGAGCGCTAGGTCCAACACTTTCAATCAGTTCCGTAAGCGCCTGACGTACACCACCAGTCACATCTGCTGTTGTAGGTGACTTGATCGCACCCACTACACCGTTGGTGTCTACCAGTACAGCGTCTGTGTTTGTACCTCCAACATCAATTCCAATGCGTTGACTCATCTTGAATCCTTGAAATACGAACGATAATCAAAATCAAAGCCAAAAGCACGTGGCCCAACTAATTCTAGTCCTCGGGGTGAAAGAAATTTCTCCGGTGCGGGTAGGACTAAAACATCAACCCGTTGTCCATAACGGATTGACTCCGTTCCGATTCCTTCACCACTAATACTATCAACAACACATATCAGATCAGGGGTCATAACAATTGCTTCACCATTCTCGGAACCTACCGAAAATTCATTCTGAAAATCGAGATCAAATTTTTTATTAACATAGTTATCTAAGCCATCAAGGGTTGTACGCCCACGTAAAAAACCTCCAGTGGTACGACGTTCAACATCTGTTACTTTACCTTTAAAAATACGAAATCCGTCGCACTCCTCCAAAATTGCGTCAACTGGACTAGCATGTTTTTTACGAGCTTCTAGTACTGCTTTGCCAAGTGAGATTGCCTTATTGCATGTATAAAGAATACCATGCTCTCGAACCTCTTTACCCGACCTGGGCGCCTTACAGGTTGAGGCTTGCGAACCAAATTCGGTGCAAATCTTACGACTGGTCCGCTCCATCCATTTCCAACTATGCGCCTTCGGAATAACTACTTCATTTTCCCGTATATCGCTAATAGCGAGTGGGTAGCATTGAAGGTCGGCAACTGCAAAACTAGTCATCTGTGCTTCAGGATAAGCTCGTCCCATAGCGTCTGCATCAATAGCGGGTAATCCGGTTGCAGCAGCAACCATGATTGCATGTAAGCCATTACCACCACCTATTTCAACTGGCATAAGAGCGTCAAACTTACGACCAAGGTATTCTTCCATAATGCGTAGGGGTTTAAGAGCCATAGCTGAGTCGGCTAATCGCTCTTGTCCAACTAGTGGAGCTCCTTGGGAGGATAAGACAGCAATTAAAGCGTCGTCAGGTAATGTCATAGGATCCTTCAATGTGACAGTTCGTCCGGCTGCGTAAAGCTCTCGAAGATTCAACAAATTTAAATAAGGGGACCCACCCCCACCGGTCCCGAGTATCCACGTGCCAACTGCCATAGCCTCGATCTCGTCAATTTTTAACACTCGATCCTGTGCTTTATTCAAGAGGTCTCTCCAATCGATTGTTTTTATTCAGTTTTTCGGTTAATGAATTCCTATGGTAATGCATTGAGACTTTCGATTGGTTCATAATCAAAATCGTAACCAAAGTATTTAGGCCCCACTAGTTCTAAGCCATGTTTGCTCCGCCATAGTGGGTCGCAAGGTAAACCGAAGACGATAACCCTAAAGCCATACCTGATCTGTTCAGTTGTTATGGGTTGGCCTGTTTCCAAATCTAAAAGGCATATTAAATCTGGCGTTAATGCTTTGGGTTTATCATCTTGAGTTTTTGCTATTAGGAATTCATTTTGAAACTCTAGCTTTATTTGTGTGCCAGAACAGTCCCCAAGGCCTTCAACTATACAATTACCTCGAGCAAATCCACCTTCGGTGCGGCGATCCACATCGAGTACTCTTCCTTCAAACAAGCGTATACCATTTAGATCATGAGATAATCTATCAGCTGGATTCCTGTTGGCGGCTTGCTCAGAGTGTATGATGTCCCCAATCGAGTTAATTAGTGAGAGTGAACCTCTTAACATACTTTTTTTTGCTTCAACTCCAGTCATCGGATAAAGAGCTATAAGTCCAGCGCCACCCATTTCGACAGTAATTACGCGTGCAAATTTTTCTGTAGATAGGTTATCGACGGTATTCAAAATTATCGAGTTTCCTTTTTCATCTGCCATAGACATTGGGCATGCAGAAACTCCCCCCATAGTCATGGATACCATTTGTAACTCTGGGAAAGCCCTACCCATACCATCAGCATCTAAAATCGGTAATTGAGTTGTGGCAGCAACCGCAATTGGAATGGTCGAGTTTAAACCTCCAGCCTCTAAGCAAAATATAGCTGTTGCTTTCTTGCCTAAGAAGTTTTGTAAAGTTTCAACAGCTGATATCGCTTCAGTTCCACGTGGTAATTTCTCTAGCATTACCGTTGGCGCTCCCATCATAGCAACTGGAATAATTAGGGCATCGTCATCAATATCATCGACATCAAGAACCTTCACTGATCCATTTTTAGAGATTGCTTCTTCGGCCATTAAACGCCCGATGTAAGGGTCACCCCCTCCACCAGTTCCCAAAAACGAACCCCCGAGCGCTATGTTCTTCATATCACTAATTGAAATTGATTTTAATGGAGAAATAGTCATTTATTTTCCTCTTTACTCTTAGAACGTGGCATAGGTGTAAATGTAACTTCTGGATACCCAAATGCTTTTGGCCCAACGACTTCTAAAGCCTCTGGCGTGCGTAATAAGTCATCACAGGGTAGGGCTAAAACCGCAATTCGTTGGCCATAGCGTAACACCTCTGTTGTAATTGGTAGACCTGTGTCCACATCTAGCACAACGATCAAATCGGGGACACAAATTTCCACCTGATTGTTGCGATGAAAAACTAAAAATTCGTTCTGGATATCAATTTGACCTTTATCCTTAGCAAAATCGCCGAAACCTTGAATAAATATATGCCCAACAGCAAAACCACCCTTTAGATGGCGCTCTAGATCAATAATTTTTCCAGTCATTAATAAGCGTCCGTCCTCATGGGCTAATACGGCAGCTATGGGATCAGTATTTTCAAGTTGAGCATTCAATACGGAATTTCCAAGAGAAAGTGCTTGTGTAATGGTACTCTTAATCGCGACTTTTTTTACATAACTGCCTTTCATCGGAGCCATAGCTATCCCGGCAGCCGCTCCCATTGCTACTACGTTGGCCCGTGCTAGTGTTTCTACCCAAACTTCATTTTTCGTATTCTTAATAAGCACGATATTTCCCTTTTCATCAGCCATCGCTGACGGTGTTGATCTATGCCCATATATTGACCAAGTGCACATTTGCATTTCTGGAAACGCGCGTCCCATTCCGTCACCATCTACAACTGGGATGCCTGCTTGAGCAGCTGTAAGCATTGGTTCCATGGAGTTAGCGCCACCGATCTCAGAGGAAATCAGTGCGTCAACTTTACAACCCAAATCGGCCTCAAGAGCTTGTACAGCCCTTAAGCACTCTTCTCCTTGTTCTAACTTTTCCACACCAACAACAGGTGCGCCAATTCCACCTAGTGATACCACTAGTGCATTGTCAGGAAGCTCATCGATGGGAATGACTTGGATTCGACGACCTTGTTGTAATTGCAACCTGCACCGTAACTTACCGATATAAGGGTTTCCGCCTCCACCTGTACCGAGGATAGCAGCACCGATTTCAATAGCATCAAGGTCTGTATCTAAAACTTCTCGTAAGTTACCCATTTAAGTCACCTACAACTTTTAGTCGAATACGTGTAGCATTTCCAGGAAGATAGGCGAGTGGTACGTCTTCTTGATCAAGTATTTCTATTGAGTCGGGTTTTGCACCAGCAGCGATAGCTTTTTTAGTCGCTTCTTTACGTGCTGTTTCGAGAGCATCTTCTCGACTCATACTTGTTAAACTAAATATCCTGTCAACTTCTCCACTAATTTGGCCAATCGCAGCCCCGACAGCGTTAGCAACTGCAAAATAATTTGGTTTTATAACTGGGAGTTCTCCTACTGTATCTGGGATTAGAATAGATCCTCCGCCAACTGCTAAAACTGGTATACGGTCGGATGATACTCGCATCCTTTCAGCAGCATTGAGAATCATTTCATCGACTTTAGATTTTATTGATTGCAATTTATCAACTCCAATAGCCTTCGCTGGTATTGGATCACCAATATCTACTATTCCTAGTCCTACTGCGACATCTGTTGCGGTAAGTATACTCCCACCGAACAATAGACCGTCCTCGTGAATGCGGTAGCCTACGGATTGCGGCCCTATTTTAATAGGATCATCTGGTTCTATGATGGTGCCGCCGCCGAGAGCAATTGAATACACATCAGGCATCCTAAAATTTGTGCGTACACCACCCACATCTACAGAGGTGCTCGCGGGTCGTGGGAACCCGTTAACAAGAGCGCCAACATCTGTGGAGGTCCCGCCGACATCAATTACAATGGCATTCTTTTCTCCTGTGAGAAAGGATGCCCCACGCATGGAATTCGTAGGACCACTAGCAAATGTCAAAACTGGATACTCCTGGACAAACTTTGCACTCATTAATGTTCCATCATTTTGAGTGACGTAATAAGGACAAGTTAAGCCAACGGATTCCAGTGCATCCCCAAATGCGCCAACAGTATGGGAGCTAAGTTTTCTTAAAGATGCATTCATAATGGCTGCGTTTTCTCGTTCTAATATTCCTAAGCGTCCAATTTCACTCGATAGCGTAAAGTTAGCTTTAGGAAGGCGTTTCTGCATTATTGACATCGCTTCTTTTTCCATACTGTCATTGACAGGACTAAAAACTGAACAAAGCGCCACGGAGTCTATTCCAAGAGCACTAATCTCATCTGCAATCTTTAATAGTTGATTGTCATTGAGTGATGAAATTTCCCTTCCATCAAATTCGTTTCCTCCATCAGTCATCCAATAATGTCCACCAATAGCCTGCCGTATATCTTCTGGCCAATCAACCATTGGAGGAAGACATTGAGCTGCAGGCAGACAAAGTCGAACTGCTGCAGTCAAAGAAAGACTTCGACGTTCAACAACTGCATTAGTGAAATGGGTTGTGCCAATCATTACTGCAGAAACTGTTGAATTTTTTACACCTGTTTCTGTTAAAACTTTCTTTAAACTATCTACAACGCCAGACATCACATCCGGAGTAGTAGCGGACTTTACCCCAGCTAAAATCTTATCGCCATGCATTATCACCGCATCCGTATTGGTTCCGCCAACGTCAATTCCTATTCGATACATGTTTACCTCTTTCATTTTAGAGTGGTAGACGAAGCAAGAACTGCCTGTCTTTCCAGATCTGTGACATTTGGTTTTTGTTGTTCCTCTTGTTCTGAGATGACTGGGATCGAACTCAACAATGCTCTAGTGTAAGCGTGTTGTGGATCTTTAAAAACATCCCGAGTTTCACCTTGCTCACATATTTGACCGCGGAACATAATAGCTACTCTATTGCAGAAGTTTCTCATTAAACTTAGGTCATGTGAAATAAAAACATACGTCAAATCGAGTTCTTTACGTAATCGTAAAAGTAGATCTATAACCGTATTTTGGATGAGAACGTCCAAAGCAGAGGTCGGTTCATCTAAAACCAAAATTTTTGGATTTACTGATAGAGCTCGGGCAATTGCTACACGTTGCTTTTGACCACCAGACAATTCATGTGGATACATTGAAGCATAAGATTTTGGCAAATCGACCATTTCCAAAAGTTCTGAAGTCCGTGATTTAATTTCTGCATTATTAAAGCCACAAAATTTAAGTGGAACAGCTAGAGCTTGCGACACAGTTCTTTTTGGATTTAATGAAGAACCAGGGTTTTGATAAACAATCTGAATAAGTTTACGGAACTCGCGGGAGTCTGAAAAGCCACTTAAAGGTGTACCATCTATCTTGATTTGACCACTTGTCGGTGAATACAGCGCTAATAACATTTTTGCCAAGGTAGTTTTCCCTGACCCACTTTCCCCAGCAATACCAAAAATATCACCATTTTCAATTTGTAAGTTTACATTATCAACTGCTTTAACAACATGATATTCTTTTGAAAAAAAACCGACCCTACGACTGAAATCTTTAGAGACGTCTTTCATTTCAATTTTTGGATCATTTTGACGATTATTTTCAAAGTTCCTGACTCGTTCCCCATAAAGAGGAAGCACGCTTGCCATAAGTTTTTTTGTATAAGCGTGTTTAGGACGTTCAAAAACTTCTTTACGAGAAGCTGTTTCAACAATATGTCCGTTTTCCATTACATAAACACGGTCGGAAATCTCGCGAACCACACCAAGATTATGGGTAATGAGCAAAAGCGATAAATTTTCGTCTTTAACTAACTGGTTTAATAATTTTAAAATCTCTTTTTGCGTTGTAACATCCAAAGCAGTTCCTGGTTCGTCAGCTATTAATAAACGTGGTTTATTTAGTAAAGCCATAGCAATTAATACGCGTTGACGCATTCCACCAGAAAGCATCATTGGGTAGGAATCAAAGACTTGTTCACCATCAGGCAAACGAACTTTTTGAAGTGTGTCCAGGATAGTTGTCTTTCGTAACTTTGAATTTTGTTTCTTGCCAAGCCTTAAATCAGCATAGCGAACAATATCATCCATTTGACGACCGATTGTCAGCACCGGGTTAAACGATAAAAGTGGATCTTGCATTATGATAGATATACCAGTTCCCTTTAACCTATTCCTTTTTACTTTGGCCATTTTTAATAGATCCTGACCTTCAAATTGTATAATACCGCTTTCAATTTTTGCTGGTGGTATGGGTAAGGTCCCAATAATTGCTCGCATTGTCACTGTTTTGCCTGAACCAGATTGTCCTATGAGAGCGACTCTTTCTCCTTTTCCAACGCTTAAAGATACATCATGTAATACTTGGGTGCGTTGGCCATATGTAGTGAAGCTCAGATTAAGGCCTGAAATGTCTAGTATTTGATCGGTCATACTATACCTCTACGTCCATCATGTCCCGCAACCCGTCACCAAGTAGATTGAAGCCTAAAATTGCATAAAGTATTGCAAGACCAGGCATCAACGCTTCCCACCAAAACTCTGGTAGGTATTCGGAACCAGTGCTAACCATTGTCCCAAGATCTGGAGTGGGGGGGTGAACGCCAAGCCCCAAAAACGATAGGGCTGCACCAAACAAAATAACAAATCCAGCGTCTAATGAGATTTTAACTGAAATTGCGGAAACACAGTTTGGAAGAAGTTCCTTAAAAATGATATGAGCATGGCTTGCTCCCGCTACCTTTGCAGCTTCTACGTAATCTTCGCTCATTTGACCTTTGACAATTCTGAAAATTAAGCGCGTATGCCAAGTCCACCAAAGCATAGTGATAGCGATCATCGCATTAACGAGACTAGGAGATAAAACAGCGGTAATTGCTAACGCCATGGCCAGAGGAGGTATAGCCAACATAATATCTGTAAATCGCATAATTACGAATTCGGTCCGACCACCAAAGTATCCCGCTAACAGGCCTAATGTCACACCGAAAGGTACTGCAAAGCCTAACACACCCACAACTAAGCTCAGAGAGACGCGATATCCAAATATTACCCTGCTAAAAATATCTCTTCCAACGTTATCTGTACCAAACAAAAATTCAGAAGTTGGCGGATGATGTCTGTGAGCAAAATCAACAAATGAGCCTGCTGACTGTGGTGACGGTGCAAGAACTGGAGCAAAAATCGCTAACATTATGACTGAAATTACAATAGTCGCGCCAATTATTGCGGATGGATTGCGTCGAAATCTAAACCAAGCCATTTGCCGACTTGTCATAAACCTTTCAGTGCTTACTTGTTCGTTGACCTCTATCATTTTTCGGCACCTTCTCGCAGACGATGCCTTGGATCAATTAAACCAAGAATGATATCAATTGTAAGATTTGCAACCACAAAGAATACTCCAGACACCAGGACAACTCCAATAACAGCGTTAAGATCTTTTTGTAATATGGTACGAACCCCGTAACTGGCAATTCCAGGCCAGCTAAATACAAATTCAACTACAAAAGCGTTTCCGATCAGTGATGCAAATTCGAGCCCTAGAATGGTCAAGGGGGCAACGCAAGAAATACGTAACATATACCTAAATCGGACCACACGTTCTGGGATTCCATAGGCTCGGGATGCTTCAATGAAATCTCGTCCACTTACCTCGATCATTGATGAGCGCGTGATACGCATTACCTGTCCAATACCGGCGGCTGCTAAGGCTATAGAGGGAAGGATTATATGTCGTAAGGCATCACCAAGAACATCCCACCGACTGTCGATGACTGAATCAATTATCAATAAACCAGTGTGAGTTGCAGTATAATTTAGACCAGGGTCAATTCTACCGGTAACAGGGAAAAATTGAAATTGGTAACTAGCAATTAACTGTAAAATAATTGCTAGTACAAAGCCAGGTGTTACCACACCTATCAAAGAGACTACTCTGGATACATTATCCACCCAGGTATCTCTGTAAATAGCAGCAACAACTCCAAGGGGTATTGATATTGTTATTTGTAAAATTATGGTGAATAACACAAGCTCGAAGGTCGCTGGAAGTGCTCCAAGAATATCTTGCATTACTGGCCGGCTGGTAAGAAATGATTTTCCAAGATCCCCCCGGAATAACCCACTTAAATAGTCCCATAATTGCACTATAAAAGGTTTGTCCAAACCCATTTCGTGCCGCATTTCCAAGACTTGATTTGCGGTTGCTAATGGTCCGAGAGCTATCCTAGCAGGGTCTCCTGGGACAATTCTGGCGATAACAAATATAAGTATTGCCAAACCAAAAAGCACTAGTAGTAAGGATAATGTCCGTTTTGCTAGATAAAGTGCCACTGATCCCCCGTTTCTTGAATAGGCGTATTGACTTAATTAAAAAATTTATTTCTTATATATATCTATAGTATATTTGAAATTTATATAATATTAAAAAAAAAGGAAATACAACTATCGTTCTCTAAACAATAAAAAAATTTTCAATGAACTAACCCGGGAGTAAAAAAGAATGATTATTAATCGGATATTTAAAGCCGGAATAGCAGCGGGAGTCGGTGTCATGATGCTCGCCTCAGCAGCTTTTTCGCAAAATGTTGCAACTGTAAACGCAACTCAAATTTTTGGAACAATCGATCCAGCTAAAATCAACGATTACACTGAGTATATGGCAGGCGTAAATATGTATGACGCTCTTACAACTCTAGATTCTTCAGGTAATATTCTACCATTGCTGGCAGACAGTTGGGATGTGTCTGATGACACTTTAACGTACACATTCCATCTTAAATCAGGAGTAAAATTTCAAGATGGATCACCGGTTGAAGCAAAAGATGTTGCCTATTCAATCTCGAGATTGATGTCAATTAATGAAGGTCCTGCCTATTTATTTGAAGGTGTATTAGATGAAAATTCTGTCACTGCTATTGATGCCTCAACAGTTCAATTTAAGCTTAATAAAGTTTACACTCCATTCTTGACCAATACACCGATAATGTTTGTAGTGAATAGCGATGTTGCTGAAGCTAATAAGACTGCGGCCGATCCTTGGGCTCAAGATTTTTTAGCCAATAATTCCGCAGGCGCTGGAGCTTACACGCTCAGTAATTGGGCACGTGGTGCTAGTATGACTATTAAAAAGTTTGATGATTACCACCTGGGATGGAATGATCAATCGATAGATGAAGTTCGCTTTGTTATAACGAACGAGGAAGCAACTGTTAAGGCTCTGGCTGCATCAGGTGTTTTATCTATGTCCGCCAACTCTCAGGCTCAAGAAACATTTGACTCTATCGGTGCAATGGACGGATATCGGGTTCTTAAGTACCCAACAGCGTCTAACTTTTACTTTAAGTTAAACCATCAAGTCGCGCCGACAGATGATGTAAATATTCGTAAAGCTATAGCTTTGGCAACAGATTATGAAACAATCCGTGGTGCGCTTCTACCAGGTGAACCCTTAGCGGGCCCAATGCCAGCTGTTTTCGCTGATGCGTATCTTGATTCTCTAAAATTTCCAACTTTTGATATGAACGCGGCTCGCGAACATGTTGCAGCAAGTAAGTATGCTGGTGGAGGAGCAATTCCAGTTGAAATTATGTATGTAGCCGGTTTAGCTTTTGAAGAAGAAATTGCCCTACTAATGAAGTCAAATCTTGACCAAATAGGGTTTAATACGATCTTAAAGCCAGAACCTTGGAACCGTATGACAGAGTTAGCAAGCAAACCTGAGACAACCCCCGCTATTAATGAGGTGTTCTTTAGTGCTCAATATCCGTCTCCTGATAGTTTCTTCTTCTCTCAATACCACTCACGCGCCAAAGGCACATGGGCTTCTATGGAATGGATACTGGATGACGAAATTGATTCTTGGATCGATGAAGCTCGTGGAACAGGTGATGTAGCGGCTCAAAACGCTATTTATAAAAAAATACAGCGTAAGCTGACAGATACTCAGTCAGACGTTTATCTTTTAACTCGTACTAGCCAACAAGCATTTTCTAACTGCTTACAAGGATTTGAATGGGTTCCAATGATGAGCTTTGAGTACAATTTTTATAATATGAAATGGGTATGTGATTAAAAAAAACCCATAAATATTTAATTTACATGAAGAAAATTTGCACCCCACTAGGGGTGCAAATTATATTATTAGATCCTATTGGATGATTAAGAATACGCATGTGTACTCAGCGATTTTTTTCAATGAAGTTATAAGTTACCGACTTAT
>MDTG01236097.1_pt1 | contig 13218 bp, 8 predicted proteins | sample 811421 | NCBI WGS metagenome assembly MDTG01 (sample SAMN05326645, study PRJNA326480) | marine metagenome | isolation source: seawater | place: Pacific Ocean: South East | collected 2011
AAAGAAGGTATTTTCAAAAATTTTTCAAATTATATTTTCATCCCAAAATATGTTCCCAATTTTGGTGGCAAAGATCCCTCAAAAGAAATTAATAAGCAACACCTGATCCTAAAAAAATATTATAATTTATAAAAATTCGAATTTAAGTTCTAAATTAATATGTCCAAGTTACAGACTTTTTAAAAGCATCAGATGATTCTATTTTATTAACTTCATCTACTCTTTTAGTACAAACATTTATCACTAAGCTTAGGCGAGAGTTCTTTCCATCTCCCTGATAAGAATGCCATGTCTTTTGAGCGACTCTTGAAAAAATGAATGCTCTATTTTGTTTCCATTGGATCTGATTACACTCTATAGGGGTTCCAACTTTTTTCGAATCCCCAAAGTTAAAAGTATATTCCGGACATGCATAAATTCTTGTTCCCATATTATATTCAGGGGCCAGATAAACTACAACAGACAACAATTTATCTGGAACATCATCATGTATAGGATATACAAAATCTTTATCTATAAGTACCAATTGATAATCATAAGTATCTATTAAGTGTGACTTCATTGGTGAGATTTTATTTAAAATATTAGAGAGAATAGGCTGAAAGTATTTATGTAATTTGAAAAAATAATTCGAATCAAAATCCTTATAAAATTCTTCGTTTGTTCCATAAGATTCTTTAATTTCATTATTATTAGAAATAGCCACAGTTATTATTTGAGCCCAAAGAGAACCATCAAGAATGATATTATCTGTATTTATAGAAGATAAAAATTCAAAATCCTTTTGAGGTAAAAAATCATCGCATACAAGATATTTAAAAAAATATTTTTTAAAACCTTTTAGCTTTAATTTTGCAACCATTATAAAACAAATTTTATCAATATTTTATATATACTCTTAATTAAAGGCCACAAATCTAAGAAACCATATAATAATCTTAATCTATTTCAATGCAAGATATGTGAATGGAGCCAAGCGGACTCGAACCGCTGACCCCCTGCATGCCATGCAGGTGCTCTACCAGCTGAGCTATGGCCCCAAGTATGTAAATAAAGATGATATCAAGCATTTTGAAAGATTTAGAGAAACCAGATGTTTAGCTTGGTACCACTTTTGATGGTTAGAATAGCAATTGTGCACAACAGAGGGCTAAAAGCTATAACCAATTATAGACTTTAAGAAAAATCAGAATAACTTTGGATTAAAGCCTGATATCAATTCAAACATCTAGTTGACTAAAAAAACAGCTATTCTTTAAAAAACTAAGATTTATAACTAGTCAACCTATGAAATATATGTCATATATATATTTATTAGAAGTTGATATAAGGTTTTGAATTGGAGGCAACTGTCAAAGTAGCTAAAGTACTTTTTGAACAAAATAAATATCAAGAGTCAATTGATATTTGTAAAAAAATTTTAGAGCTTGACCACAAATCAATAGAAGCATTAAAACTAATCGGCAAAGCTTATTTGGCGATTAGAAATATAAAAGATTCTCGTTTATATTTAAATAGATTACTAAATATCAAACCTGATGATTTTGAAGGGATTAAAGATTTGGGAAATACATTTCAAGTAGCTGGAGATCTTCAAAGTGCTAAAAAATATTATAAAAAAGCAATAGCTACTAATCCTTCTTATGCTCCGGCTTTAACAAATCTTGGGAGCATTGAATTTAAGATAGGAAATAATCAAGAGGCATTATCTTTACTCATAAAAGCGACTGAATCTGACCCTAAATCACCTACCGCCTGGCGCAATCTATCAAATGGTTTTCTTCAATCAGGGAAACTACAAGAGGCTGAAATTGCTTGCAGCAAATTAATTGAGCTCAATAAAAATATCTTTAACTCTCATTTCCTGCTTTCCAAAGTTTTTATTGGGCAGAAAAAACTTCAAGAAGCAGAAAAATGTCTTAAGAAAGCTATTGAACTCAAACCTGATTTCTATCAAGCTCATCTGCAGCTTGGTGCAGTCTTAACAGACTTAGAAAGATTACAAGAAGCCGAAGAATCTATCCGAAGGTCGATAGAAATTAAACCGGATCTCTATAACTCTCACTTCCTGCTTTCCGAAATCCTTATTGGGCAAGAAAAAATTGATAAAGCAGAAAAATCTTTGCGGAAAACTATTGAACTCAAATCTGATTTCTATCAGGCTCATTTAAACCTTGCTGCAATTTTAAAAGATCTTGGACAACTACAAGAAGCAAAAATATACATCCAAAAATCAATAGATATCAATCCAAATATCTTCAAATCTCATTTTCTACTTTCAACAATTCTCATTGACGAAAAAAAATCACAAGAAGCTCAACAACCCCTTCTTAGAACTATTGAACTCAAACCTGATTTCGCTGAAGCACATTTAAATTTGGGAAACATCCTCACAGATCTTGGGAAATCAGAAGAAGCAGAAATCTCTTATCTCAAGGCAATTGAACTTAAACCTGATTTTGCAGAAGCACATTCAAATTTGGGAAACATCCTCGCAGATCTTGGGAAATCAGAAGAGGCAGAAATATCACACCTTAAAGCAATTGAAATTAAACCCAATTTCGCTGATGGTTATAACAATCTGGGAACTATTTTGAGAAATCTTGGTAAATTAAAAGAAGCAGAGATCTCTTATCTCAAAGCAATTGAACTCAAGCCCGATTTCGCTGAGGCGCATTCAAACTTGGGAAACATCTTGAATCATGTTGGCAAATTAGAAGAGTTAATTATCAGATCGAAATCAACTTTTGAATTAAATTCAAGCAATATAGGCGATAAGTTACTATCTTCAATAAAACTTAGTATTGTAAATTTAATTAAGGGAGACTTTTTAGAAACATTTTATTATAGCAATGAAAGTAAAAAATTAATACATAAAGGGGCAACTAATTTAATTAAAAATGAAACAAATAAATATCATTCAATGGCATTCTCATCTTTTATTTCCTCACTTTGTCCATTACTTGATAAAACAAGTTTTACATTAGCACTAGAAAAAATACCACATGTTGGAGAAAGTCATTGTCTTTCTTTTTCTCATCAAACTATATCTATAAATTCAGAATTAAAAAAGATTCAACCAGTTCTAATAATAGGAGGAAAAGCATGGCATTTTGCTAATAAAAAAAATAATCAATGGAAAGAAGCCTTAAAATATCAAATCAAAAATCATACTTATAGTAATAAAATTTTTATTTCATTTGGAGAAATAGATTGTAGAAAAGAAGAAGGTATTCTTAACTATGCAATAAAAAATGATATAAATTTTTCAGAAGTTTGTAAAAAGACAATTAATGGTTTTCTAAATCATATGGAAACTAATTTATCTCCATACTATTCAAAAAGATATTACTTTGGTGTGCCTGCTCCATCAAAACAAAAAGAACGAACAGATGCATTAGACCAAAAAAGAATTGAGCTTATAAAAATATATAATTCTCTTTTAAAGAAAGAAGTTTTATCTTGGGGTTCTTGTTTCTTAAATGTTTATGAGCTGACTTCAACAAAAGATGGAGTGAATAACAATATTCATATGTGTGACGGTTGTCACCTCTCCCCAAAATGTCTCCCTATTTTGTTCAAAAAACATCTATACGAACCATAAGTTTTTATTAATCCTAATTATCTATAAAGCCTGTTTTCAATAAAAAAAGAAAAAACCAACTTAAAAGGGTGAAATACCTGAAGAAAAACACAAATACTTAGAAAGAAAGTGACAATTATGTGTTTGTAAAACTAAAAATTCAGCAAATAATAGATTTTTCTATCTCGATTGTATTTGGAGGAGTCAGAAAACAATCCATCCAGTGAAATAATTTGCTTATCGCAGTCAGAAAAGACACTGGATTATTTTTTGATTAGTCCATTTTCATCCCCTGTTCAAGATTCACTTCTAATTTTTCAATCATTTGAGACGTTCCATCTTAATTTCTTCACAACTTTGAAGGATCAATTACATTGCCTTGGAATTAATTCTTCTATTTTCTCCTCTGCTTAACTCTTATTATTCTGTCAATTTGGCCTTTTCTACTCTGAAGTTATGGTCTTGAGCAAGTAAGTCAATCTAGAACCCTTCTCTCACTTCTCTTCAAAGCATGATTATCTCCTTCCTGATTGAATGCAGTGAATTTGTTTTGGAAGTTAAAACCTTATTTCAAGTTATAATATAATACTGATAACCGATCCTCGATAAAACTAATAGATGTGACTGATAAAAAAAAATATAAAAAGGAAGAAAGATTTAAAGTAAAAACATTCACTGTTCCATTTGCTATTGGAAAACTCAAAGAAAATATCACCCTTAACACCAACAAAAAATACAAACCTTCCAAAGAAGAAATCATTATTCAAGCATCTAAGTTTCATTCGCAAGGAAATATTTCAGAAGCGGCAAAATATTATCAATATTTTATAGATCAAGGTTTCAAAGATTACAGAGTTTTTTCTAATTTTGGTGCGATTTTGAAAGATTTAGGAAAATTAAAAGAAGCTGAATTATCTTTTCTTAAAGCCATTGAACTTAATCCTGATTTTGCAATAGCACATTCCAATCTTGGAAATGTATTGAGAGATCTTGGAAAATTAAAAGAAGCTGAACTATCAATACGCGAAGCAATTAAACTCAAGCCTAATAATGCTGAAGCGCATTCCAATCTTGGTGGAATATTAATAGATCTAGATCAAATCAAAGAAGCAGAATTATCTTTCCATAAAGCCATCGAACTTAATCCAAATCTAGCTAGTCCTCATTACTATCTTGGGAAAATATTTAGTGATCTTGGAAATTTAAAAGAAGCAGAAGCTAGTTTCAAGAAAGCTATAAAATTAAAATTTACCTTTAATCAAGCATACGATGGTCTAACCTCTGTACTTAAAAAATTAGGGCGTAATAAAGAAGCAGAAGAAAGTAGTAATAGAGTTTTATATTTAAATTCACTTGATGAATCAGAATCTCAAAATAAAAAAAGTCTCAAAAGTAATTTTTCAAAGCAGCCAGCTCCTATTGAGTATCCTCTTTTATATAGGCCAGGTATGGGGACAGAAAACATTGGGGGATTTCTTCGATCTATGGCAATGATGTTAAGGCCAAAGAGAGTTTTAGAAATTGGCGCAGGTTATACAACTCCTTTTTTACTTGAAGCATTAATTAATAATGAAAGAGTTTATGATGATGGAAACCTAAGAGAATCTTATTTCGAAAATTATACTTATGAAGCAAAATTAGTCATTATAGATAATCAATCTCAAGGAGAATTGATAGAAATTGCTGGAATGAAGGAGATAATAGATTCTAATTATACTGAATTTATTGAAGGCAAATTCCAGGGTAAAGCAAAAGATTTATATGAAAAATATGGTCATTTTGATTTTGTTTGGTTTGACTGTGGAGGTCCCAATGAATATTTAAGCTTTATTCAAGAATTCTGGGAATATTGTTCTAACTACATTTTCTTTCATTTTACATATCACGACGGGAAGCCCAATGGCAACCATAAAATCATCCGCGAACATATCAAGGGAAATCCAATAATGATTGACATTGTCGAACCACATAAGAGAAGGCAAGGAAGCGTTACATTAGTCAAGAAAGAAGATTTTGAAAAAAATAAAAATTAAATTGCCTTTAAAATCTAGGCACTCTCATTATTCCCAGTCAATAATTCAATAGCATAATACTTTCTTAAAGAGCACTAATCAATTAAAATTATTTAAGACTAATTTTCGCATGAGACTAATAATGCTCAAGAAACATCGTAAAAAAAAACACCCTAGATATATCGAAGGGAATATTTCAAAAAGAGTAACTCCTTATCTCAATCGGAATATAAAAAAAATGATATTGTAATTAGTAGTAGAATCACTATTAATCAAAAGACTTATAAGATAAGAATGACTGAATCAAATAAGAAAGATCAAGAAAAAGACAACGGCATCAGAATTAAAACATTCACTGTTCCATTAGATTTGAAAAATCCAAAAGTAAATATTGCAATTAATACAAAAGCCACAAATGAAACTTCTAAAGAAGAACTTATTAAGAAAGCAATTAAATTTGATTCACAAGGAAATACTTCAGAAGCAGCTAAGTGTTATCAGTCTTTTATTAATCGGGGTTTCAAAGATCATAGAGTATTTTCTAACTATGGAAACATATTGAAAGATCATGGGAAATTGGAAGAAGCAGAGTTATCAACGCGCAAAGCAATTGAAATTAAACCTGATTATGCAATGGCTCATTTAAATCTTGGAAGCATATTGAGTAGTCTTGGAAAATCAAAAGAAGCAGAATTATCAATAAGAAAAGCAATTGAAATTAAATCTGATTTTGCAGAGGCTTATTGCAATCTGGGAGCACTATTAGAGAATCTAGGTAAGTTGAAAGAAGCAGAAATATATATTCGAAAAGCGATTGAAATCAAACCTAATTTCGAACAAGCTAATTATAATCTTGGACTTATATTAGTAAATCTTAGTAAATTTAAAGAAGCGGAGTTAACAACTCTTAAAGCAGTTAAGCTCCATCCCAAGTCAGCAAGAATACAATTAATTCTGGCAATAGCATATTATGCTATGGGTCAAATAGATTCTTCATTAATCACACTAGAAAAAGCTCATAAATTAGATTCTAGTGACGAGCGAATTAAAGCCTTAATAGCTATTTTCAAGAGTAGAAGAAGAGAAAGAATTAGAGATATAAGAATAGAAAAAATTAAAAAAAATCTTTTCGAAGACAAAGTGAATTGGAGTCCAGTGACATTATATAGAAAAGTAGAAGAAGAACTAATTCAGAATCTGTATACAATTAAAACAAAAAAAGCAACAGCAAAAGATAGATATCAGCGACCTATTTTTGGTAACACACGAGGGTCAAATTATGAATTATTTAAAAGTGAGTTTCCAATAATTCAAAATTTTCGGCAAGATATAATTAAAATAATAAGTGAATATTTTAAATCAGAAGTATATATTACTGATTCCTTCTTTAATATAATCCGTCCTAAATATGATCTTGGAGGCGGAAATAAGATTCATGCTCACCTAAGTACCATCGACAAAATAACTGAACTTTATACATACAAACAGAAGTTTAGTTTAGTTTATTATTTATGTGTAGGAGATCAAGACTGTGAAGAGCCAGGAATTTTAAACTTTCATAAACCAAATAAAAGTATTTTACCTAAAGAAGGAATGATAGTTATTTTCCCAGCATCTAGATTACATTCTATCTCTTACAATGGTCAAAAAGATAGAGTTATTATTTCAGTAAATTTTTACTTAATATAATATCAATAATTTAATAAATCTTCCTATATAATCTTAATCAATTAAATAAATTTAATATCAATATTTTATGATATAGAAATATAATTTGTTTTATAAAACAAAATTATTTCATAAACTTATACTTATCAATTTATGAAATAGAGATAATCGTTTACATATCATAATTTTGATTTGATAAAGCGTTAATAGAATAATAAAGTTGTTCTAACCTGGCTTTAAAGTTATTAAAGAAAAAACTTTATTCTTTTGCAAAAAGCATTGAGAAGATAACACAAGACTAGCAATCAATGATCAATATTAAGGGATGTGACATGTCTTAAATATGAAATACTAAATAATTTTTTTCTACTTCCCAAAACTATTTCGGCTTTTTTCTATATAGCTAAAAACTTAGAAACACTTAAATATCTTTATTAAATTAAGGCATTGCAAAAAAGTATATTCTAAAAATATAAGACTGTTTTAAAATGTTTAAAAATCTATAAAGAAGAAAAAATGGCGGGTGTATATAGAAGAAAATAACAAGTGATTGAAGTGAGTTTATAATATCTATCCATATAGAACACTAATCAAAAGGCCTCATACCAAAATCAGGAACTTCAAGAATATTAAAAGATAGAATAAAATTACTAAGCAATGAAAGGGAAAGAGAAAAAATCATAAATCGCAACATATATGAGAAGATGCAACTACTAGAAAAAGAATAATTAAATAAATAAACTTTAAAATAATTATTTATTTATTTTAAAGTTTATTTATTTATTCTAATATGATAGGTAAAGAATGAACGCTCAATAGAGAGAAAAACAATGTCCGAGAAAAAAATACAATCTAAAAATAAGAGTTCAACTAAAGTAGAAATATTTACTGTACCTATAGAATCTATTGAGATTCATAGCGAAATATCTACTAAATTAAATAAATCTAAACAACTTACTAAGGAAGAAATTATTGGCAATGCAATTAGATTTCATTCGTTAGGAAATATCAAATTAGCAGCAAAAAACTATCAATTGTTTATTGATAAGGGTTTTCTTGATGAGAGAGTTTTTTCAAATTATGGATCAATCATTAGAAATAATGGCAACTTAAAATTAGCAGAAATTTTAACACGTAAAGCTATAAAAATAAACCCTTATCATGCAATTTCACATTATAATCTAGGGAATATATTATGTGATGCAAATAGACTAGAAGAAGCTGAATTATCTATGAAAGAAGCTATAAGGATAAACAAATATTACATCGATGCATATTTAAACTTAGGAGATATACAAAAAGATTTAGATAAATTTATAGAGGCAGAGATCTCAACTAAAAAAGCAATTGAACTTAATCCTAATCATGCTGGAGCTTATAATAATTTGGGAGTAATATATAAAGATAGTGGAAAACTAAAAGAATCAGAGCTGGCTACTCGTAAGGCAATTAAAATTGATCCTAATTTAGCAATTGCGCATTCTAATTTGGGAAGTATTCTATGTACTAAAGGAGAATATGAAGAAGCAGAAAAATCAATAAATATAGCAATTAAAATTAATCCTAAATGTACAAAAGCATATATAAATCTTGGAGTAATTTTAAAAAATCTAGAAAGATTCGAAGAAGCTGAAATATCGACCAGAAAAGCAATTAAAATTAATCCTCGATTAGTTGACGCTCATTCAAATTTAGGAGGGATATTAGTTCAATTAGGAAAGCTAGAAGAATCTATAAAAAGTTACAAAAAGGCAATTCAAATAAAAGGAAACTATAATTTAGCAAAAGAAGGTATTGGAAATGTTCTAATGAAACAGGGTTATCATAAGGAGGGTATTAAAAAACTTAGAGAAGCAAATGGATATATAGTTTTTGATCACATTTCTTCTAGGGTAAGAATTTATAAAAATGAAAGCTTTTAACGTTAACTCACCAAATATTAATCCGACTTTTATAAGTTCCTGGATCATAGATCCTCCATCAATATGTGATGACGTAATCTATTATTTTGAATCAAACATTAACCAACAACAAAAAGGTGATACAGCAAGTGGATTTGATAGCAATATCAAGGATAGTGTTGATATAAAAATAAATCCTAAAGATATTATTTTACCAGGCAATGAAATCTTTAAACTATATTTTGATGAATTATTTAATTGTCATAAAGATTATATTTCTCAATGGCCATTTTTATCGGAGAATTCCAAAAAATTTGAAATAGGTTCATTTAATCTTCAAAGATATAAACCAGGGCAACATTTTAAAAAAATTCATACAGAACGTTTTTCATTGGAAAACTTACACCGTGTATTCGCCTTTATGACATATTTAAATGATGTTGAAGAAGGAGGTTCTACATATTTCAGTCATTATGATCTGGAAATCAAACCAAAGAAAGGACTCACATTAATTTGGCCATGTGAATGGACTCATGCCCATAGAGGCAATATATTAAAATCTGGAAAAAAATATATTATTACTGGCTGGATTAACTTTACATTTGATGATTAGAAGTATAGTAGTTAAAAAATCTTGAATATTGAATCTATAGAGCAACTCATGTTAACTCCAAAGAAATCCAAATAGAATTGATCTAGCTTATATGTTTTTTGTACTTTCTCTAAAAATTTCGAAATCTCCTGATGCTTTACCATACTATCTTCTATAACCAAATAATCTCCCTTCTCTAAGAATCTATCTAATGTATATAAAACAGATAGTACATTAACATGTGCATCTTCTATTACTAGTTTACTTTTGCCATTCAATGAATCGATAAATGGAAGACCATTATTACTATTTATTTGATTAATATCAAATTCAATAAAATTAACATCTTTATAATTAAAGTCTGGTTTATTAATGTCATAACTATAAATTTCTGTCTTAAATCCTAACGCCTTAGATATATCAGACATCCAAACAGCACTCCCTCCAGACCCTGACCCTAATTCTATAATAATATCAGGTTTTAACTCATTAAGTATCATCCAATATAAAACAAGATCATTAGTTGTTTTATATAAACTTAATTCCTTCCATTTTATTAGAGAATGGGTCCCCTGAGATAATAAAAGAGGTAATCCATTTAATTGAGATTGATTTTTTGTTTTAATAATTCTTTCGAAATATGAAATAAAGCGATTTTCTTTTGAATTATTTAAAGATTCATAGATATGACAATAATCTATTCCATTTGTATTAATCCCCTTTATATGTGAGCTTACAGCATTATCAAAAAAGGTATATGTACCATCTTGGCTTTCAATTTTTTCTAGATGAATATCGATAATATGTTTTATATTTGAATTTGTTTTGATATATTTTGATTTCAAACCTATGTATACTTTATTATACTTTTTAGCATCTTCATTTTCAGAAAATTTATATAGCATGCCTATCAATAATCTATAAGCATCAATTAATTTTGAATTTAATTGAATTGATTTCTTTAACCTTAGAATCGATTTTCTATAAAAGCCTCGTTCAATCAAACAAACTCCTATCAAATATTGATAGTAAGAGTCATAAAGAAACATATTCTCTAACTTTTCATTTAATTCTAAAATTTCTTGATATCCTCCTCTGAGAAATAAAAATATTAATTTTCTATCATCCTCTATATTAGATTTAATTCCAAAAGAACAAATCGCTTCTAGTTGATCTAAGTTATGATCAGATAGAAGATTTATTCTTGCTTTTATAATTAATTCTAAAGCAATTTCAAACTTCTCTGCCATCATTAAATATTTGATGTAATTTATCCAAGCCTCTTTTCTAAGAGGATTTGTTTCTAGTGCAATCTTAAGAAAACTTAATCCTTTCTCTAATAGATTATCTTCTATATATAAGATTCCTAAATTTGTATTTGCTATAAAGTTTTTTGGATCTGTTTCAAGAACTAAGATATAAATATATTTTGCCTGGTCAATATCTTTTTCCTTCAAAGCAAGTTGAGCCTGAATAAGTGATTCCCGTATATTCATTTACTTTCAAATTGGTACTACAAAAATATCATCCCGATACCAATAAATACTAAATAATCAAACTCTGTTGCTTTTTCTCGTTACTTTATCAAGTGTTAACAACAAAAAACTTATTTATTTATTAGTAAATTCTATGAAATTAAATAAAAAGAATCAATTCATTCCCTGATCATTATTTTCTAATTTTAAGTTTTGATGATTTATGTCATTCAAAAAATCAGATAAAGCATCGTCAGAAAATGACTCGCGTATGATCCAATTAATTTCAAAGTTTTTTTTTCTAGATTTTGAGTAATCCTTGGACACAATTAAGCTGATATTACTTTGAGTTGAAATTTAATTGCTTTAGAGAGAGTTGTCTTCTCTAAAAACTTCATAAGAAAAATTTTATATTTGATTCATGAGTTTTTTTATAAAAAAATTCAAATCTAAAAAAGTGTTTTTAGCTTAAATAGAACTATTTCGCGAGATGGAAGTTCCTCTTGATACTTTTCCACAATTTCATCCTTTCCACATATTACAAAAAGTTTTGTCCGAGATTTTTGACAAGAACTTTGGAATGTATCAAGAGATACTGTCGCTCCGTAGACCCCTGCTAATACTGGCTTTTATTATTAATTCACGCTTTTGTAATTAATCCACTTAAAGAATTGCCATTACCCCCCATTGAGAATTTTTTCAATTTATGATTTTTGTGGAAAAGTGGAAAAACTAGCTTTAATAAGACCAAAAAACCAGTAAAATTTTGCCATTTAAAACTTTATAATGGCCTATCTGACTTGGTCACAATAAACAAAAGATCACAAGAAAACTGCGAAAGTAAATATAAAATTCTATCTTTTATAGTTTTTTGTATACTGAATAGAAGAGCTAGTTTATACAGCTCTTCTATTCAGTATAGGCTTCTTCTTTCTCAACTTCTTTAGTTAGTAAGCGCAATTCTTGCTCGAGAGCATCAATTATTTTAAAGCCAAGTACTTCTATAGACTAATTACCTAAAGAATTTTCAAATAATATTTTTTTATCGTCTTATGTTCTATTTATTAAAGATAAATAATTAACAAAAAAATTCAATTATTTATTTTGAAAAAAAGTTTGAAGTTTTAAATAACTTATTGATTTTGAATTAATTAATTTATTTTGGTGACTTTTATCCCAATTACAACATTCTTCAAGTCATTGTAATTTTATGCGAAATCCTTTCTCCGTTTATTAGAACAAAAATTGGACCTTCCAAATAGTACATATGGAAAGAGGCATTTATTTAGAAGCAAAAGGACTTGGGGCTCTAATAAGAAAGCCTTTATTGGCAACTGAAAGCCCTTTTACTGCAGCAGACAATTTAGCCTATGATGAAGATAAAAATAGAAAATCTTTATTCAACTCCTGGAAGTCAAAAGAAATTAATTGTAAAAAAACAGCATTAAGCTTTCCTCCAAACAGCCGCTAACTTACCCTGAACGTGCACTTGTTCAGCATCAATTTCTATAGGTTCATAAGACGTATTAGCGGCTTCTAAACGAACTAAACCTCCCTTGCGAAAAAAATGTTTCAAAGTAGTTCCCAATCCTGGGACCATTGCGCTTACAACAGTTCCATTTCTTAATCGAGAGGGATCATTAACAGGTTCCATTAAGACCATATCTCCGTCTGCAATAAAAGAATCAATCATTGAATCTCCATTGACCGTCAAAGCAAAAAGACCTTTCAATTGAAGTACTGAATTTAAGTCTAAAGTTTCCTGAACATCATCAAAAGTCTCAACTAAACCGCCTGCAGCGATTGCACCAAAAACAGGAATACCTGAAATACTCTCCTCTATTAATTGAAGTGTTCTTGCCTGGCCTTCTTGCCATTTTATCCAACCTTTTTGTTGTAAATGTCTTAGACGACTTTGAATAGGCGCTGGTGATTTTAGTCCCATAGCTTGCATCATCTGCCTAATTGAAGGACTGTGATGATGATC
>MDTG01425393.1_pt1 | contig 13218 bp, 12 predicted proteins | sample 811421 | NCBI WGS metagenome assembly MDTG01 (sample SAMN05326645, study PRJNA326480) | marine metagenome | isolation source: seawater | place: Pacific Ocean: South East | collected 2011
AACGGAGTATTCCCTAAAAGGATTAGAAAGCCTAGTACTAAGAAGTTGGTAGTAGTGATGGGGCTAACAGGTGGTGGGCCTAAAGATCCACCCGGTGGTCAGGACGGTAAACCTGCGTGGTATCTAAAGGCTCTTATCAAAGGCTCTCGACGTACCCGTAAGGCTTCCGAGTCTGTTCTACATAGAAGCAACAAACTTAAACGCAACCAATATATTGTCCCAACTAACTCTCCTTCCTTCCCCTTAAACTCAAAGGGTAACCTCACTGGTGGTAAGTACACACAAGTACTTAGTAGGATCAAAGCTCATAGTGAGATGGGATACACAGCTAACACCACCAAGGGTATGGGTAGTAGAGGTCGCAGTGGTAGGAAGAGGTCTGCTGTAGATTTCTTTATAGGGTCTCCCGGTAACGTTGGTGATCTATACGGGAAGAGTCCTTGGATGCAATACGGTATTCAGAAGCGTGTTGGACCTAGACCTGCTGGTAACCCCGGCGGTAGAGGTAGACCTGTTACAACTAACCTTCCAAGAGGTTTCAATACTATCTTCTGGATAGCTGACCAAGCACCAAGGTATCGACGTATGCTTCCCGTTGGCACCATCCTAACTCGTACCTTCGATAACGTTTATACACCTGAGATGACAAGACAGATCCGTGAAAAGATAAAAAGAATAATGAAAAAGTAATCACGGGTCCTTTCCGGCGCGTCTTTTGCGGGTATTTTGGGACCGCGGATTATTTTTAGCGACAGAAAACGAGAACCGATTGAGTGGTTTTCAAATGTCTAGAATGGTTTTCAAATGGTATTAGTATTTAATGGAAGAACAAAACGAGTCGGGTTTATCGGTTCATATGGCGAGCAACATTGAGCTTTGGCCTTTATCACGACTCAAACCTTACGAGAAAAATGCGAGGACACATAGTAGCGAGCAAGTTGCACAAATTGCCAATTCCATCACTGAGTTTGGTTTTACAAATCCAATATTGGTTGATAGCAAAGACGGGATAATTGCTGGACATGGACGTATGACTGCTGCGCAGGAACTAAATCTCTCTAAGGTTCCAGTAGTAGTGTTGGATCATTTAAGTGATCGCCAAAGAAGAGCATATGTATTGGCTGACAACCAGCTTGCTCTTAATGCTGGTTGGGATCTGGACGTATTGCGGAGTGAGCTTAAAGATCTGGTTGACGAAGATTTCAACATTGACCTGATTGGTTTTAGCGATGAAGAGTTAAAAGACTTGATGCCAGAGGAACTTGAGCCAGAGTATGACGGAGATGCTGATGCTATACCTGAACCACCAGAAGACCCGATCTCTAAACCTGGAGATTTGTGGGTATTGGGTGAGCATCGACTTTTATGTGGCGATTCAACAAATCTTCAACATATTGAACGTTTAATGGATGGAAAGAAAGCGGATCTTTGGTTGACCGACCCTCCTTACAACGTGGATTACGAGGGAAAGACGAAAGAGAAACTTGTTATTGAAAACGACTCGATGTCTGATTCAGATTTCAGGCAGTTCCTTGTTGATGTTTACACTTCTGCGGATGCAGTGATGAATGCTGGTGGAGCATTTTATATATGGCATGCGGATAGTGAAGGTTTTAATTTCCGAGGAGCTGCGGCGGATATGGGTTGGCAGGTTCGTCAATGCCTTATTTGGCTCAAGCAGCATATGGTGATGGGTCGGCAAGATTATCACTGGAAGCACGAGCCTTGTTTATATGGATGGAAAGAAGGTGCAGCGCATTTATGGAATACGGATCGCAAGCAAACGACGGTTTTAGAATTTGACCGACCTAGTCGAAACAAGGAACATCCGACGATGAAACCTGTGGATCTTTTTCAATATCAGATGTGTAATTCAACGAAGAAAGGAGCGATTGTTCTTGATTCTTTTGGTGGTTCGGGGACTACTTTGATCGCTGCTGAAAGAGCAAGACGTAAAGCTTGCTTAATGGAGCTTGATCCACGCTATTGCGATGTAATAGTAAAAAGATGGGAGGAATTTACAGGTAAAACGGCAGTTTGTGAGCCTAATTCAGAACAGAAGGAGGTCTTCTGATGACGACTTTGAAAGAGTATGCAGCGAAGTCCAACGTTGCTTATACAACTCTGACTCGTTGGGCTGCTACTGGACGTTTAACAAATTTAAAAAAGGTCGGGAGAACCTACGAAATAAAAGACAAAGAAGCACTAGATAAGGAGATTGCAGGGACTATTTCTCCTGACAGGGGAGGTCTTGGTGGTGCTCCGAATATTGACGAGAACTTACGAAAGGAGGGTCAAGCTTCTGGCGGTTTGCCTAGTTTCAACCGTAGCAGGGCAATCCGCGAGGCATTTGCTGCGAGGTTGTGTGAGCTTGAATATCGACAGAAGAGTGAAAAGTTAGTTGATAAAAGTCAGTTGAAATTGCAACTCGCAAAACTACACATGGGTTTAAGGGATTCCTTGAAAGCTATCCCTGATCGCGTTGCTCCGATTATTGCTGCAGAAACTGAACAAAGGAAGATCCACGAAATGTTGACTCAAGAAATACGCGATGCGTTGGAGGGTTTAAGTGTCAGCAGCTATTAGCGAACTACTAGAGACCAGTCTTGAATCTCTACGTTTTGAAAAAGAACTCACAGTTAGTATGTGGAGCGATTCCCATCGGATGCTTTCAGGGCGTGCCTCGTCAGAACCTGGACCTTGGCGCACGAATCGTACTCCCTACCTTCGTGGAATTATGGATGCCTTGAGTATCTCCGACCCTGTTCAAAGAGTGGTTTTTATGAAGGGCGCACAGTTGGGAGCTACAGAAGCAGGCAGTAATTGGATGGGGTACATAATCGACCACGCACCTGGACCTCTTCTTGCGGTGCAACCAACAGTGGAAATGTGCAAGAGGCTTTCTAAGCAGAGACTCCAAACAATGATTGAGGAGACTCCTTGTTTATCTGAAAAGATTGCATCACCTCGATCAAGGGATTCAGGTAACACGCTTTTTTCTAAGGAGTTCCCTGGTGGCATGATGCTTTTAACGGGAAGCAACTCGGCGGTTGGTTTGAGAAGTACACCTTGCCGTTACATTTTTTTGGATGAGGTGGATGCATTCGTGACTGACGTAGAAGGAGAAGGTGATCCTTGTACTTTGGCCGAACGTAGATCGACAACCTTTGCACGAAGGAAGATTTTTCTTGCGAGTACACCAACAATTAAAGACTATTCAAGAATCGAGACGGAGTACCTATTAAGTGATCAAAGAAGATTTTATGTTCCATGTCCAAAATGCGGTGTGATGGATTGGTGGAAGTGGCCGCAGCTAAAGATGGAGAATGAAGATCCATCAACGGTTAAGTATGAATGTGAGCATTGCGGTGAGCGATATGGTGAGTCTCATAAAACGGAACTATTAAGTCGAGGCGAGTGGATTGCTACGGCTAAAGGAGATGGTAAAACTGCTGGTTTTCATTTGTCGTCCTTGTACTCCCCCCTTGGTTGGAAATCTTGGACAGAAATATGTGAGGACTTTTTAAGAAGTAAAGACGATGCACCGAAATTAAAAACCTGGGTGAACACCATCCTTGGAGAAACTTGGGAGGAGGATTATGCCTCGAAGATTTCAAGTCAAGGTTTGATGGAGCGTTGCGAGCACTATGAGCCAGGTGTAATGCCAGAAGACAGCCTTGCACTTACTTGCGGTGTTGACGTACAAGATAATCGTTTGGCGATTTCGGTTTTCGCATGGCGTGGACCTTCTGATTGCGAAGAAGGCTGGTTACTTCACCATCAAGAAATCTTCGGAGATCCAGGCAGACCTGAACTATGGAAACAACTCGATGAAGTTATTCTTCGTGAATGGCCTCACGCTTCTGGAGTGAAGTTAAGACCAGATGCAGTTGCTATCGATTCAGGAGGACACTTTACTTCAGAGGTTTATCAATATGCGCGGGAGAGGGGAAGGCAAAACGTTATGGCTATCAAAGGTCAATCTCAAAGGAACAAGCCTGCAATAGGCCGACCATCTAAGGTTGATATGAATAGTAAAGGAAGATCTTTGCGTAAGGGAGCCTTAGTTTATCCCGTAGGAAGTGACACGATAAAAACAACTCTTTTTTCTCGTCTAAAGCACAACGAACCAGGGCCAGGTTATTTACATTTTCATATGTCGACCACTAGTGAATATTTTGAGCAGATGACAGCAGAGAAACAGATTGTTAAACATAATCGCGGAGGTTATGCACATCGAGAATGGGTTAAGAAGCCCAATGCTCGGAACGAAAGTTTAGACACTTTGGTTTATTCATATGCTGCACTTTGTTCTATGTATATGAGATACGACAGGCGCACTATTTGGGACCAGTTTTCTAAAAGACTCTTAAATCTTGCTAATCCTACGCAAAAGAAGTCTCTAAAATCTAAACAAGCTCCTAAACAGGGTTATGTACACAAGTGGTGAGGTTTAGATGGTGTGGATGTCAGAGTTTCCCGCGATTGTCCGCGCGGGGACAACAATCAAGTGGAGGGATGGCCAAGCAACTGTTCCTTTTAATCAAAATGCAACAAGCACAGACGGATGGGCGTTAACTTATTACTTAAGAACAAACACTGCATCTGAAGGACACACATCGGTTGGTAGCTCATACAACTCGGGATGGGAGTTCACTATTAGCTCATCGGATTCAACAAACTTTGACAAAGGTGACTGGTCTTGGACCGCCATCGTTAGCAAAGGGAGTGAAAGTTTCCAGCTTGCTGTTGGTGAGTTCATTGTTAAAGAATCACTTGTTTATAGTGGAACCCCTGGTGCGATTGACACTAGAACTCAGAATGAAATTGATCGCGACAATATAAAGGTTGCTTTGCGTAAATTCGAAGATGGCGCACAAGAGTATTCGATAGGCAATAGAACATTTAAGAGAGTACAAATGAAAGATCTGAGGATGAGATTGGGAGAGTTAAATGCGATTTGTTTTCGTGAGAAGCAAGCTGAATTAGTTGCACAGGGTCTCGGAAGCCCTAGAAATCTCGCTATTCGTTTCTAATGGGACTTATTAATGCTTGGAAAGGTCTTTTTACTACTGAAAATGCACTAAGTGCATCAGTGCAATCCTTACCAAAAAGAAGAAGAATGTATGCGGGTGCAGACTCCTCCCGTTTAACATTTAGTTGGCTTGCTCAAGGGACAAGTGCCGACAGCGAAATCAAATCAAGTAATAAAAAGTTACGACAACGAACAAGGCAAGTTTGCAGAGACAATGTTTACGCTCGTCAAGCTCAACGTTCTATTGTTCAAAATGTTATTGGCACGGGTGTTCGTGTTCAGTGCGATGTAAGAAAGCAGAGGGGCAATAAACTTGATAGCAAGATTAATGATCAGATTGAAAAGGCATGGAAAGACTGGTGTAGATATGATTGTTGTTCTGCCAATGGCCGTGATTCGTTAAACGATATCAGTCGTCTAATTGTTAAGTCGTTGTTTGAATCTGGTGAAGTTTTTGTTCGTTGCGTAAAGAAACCTTTTGGTAGAAGTAAGGTTCCGTTCGCGCTGGAGTTAATTGAAAGTGATCAGTTAGATGATGATTACACAGGCCCAACAGGTGGCAAAGGTAATACTTGGAGGATGGGAATTGAGCGTGATCAGTTCCAACGTGCAAAACGATATGCATTCTTTAAAAAACATCCAGGTGACAGTCCTTTCCCAGTTCAGCCAGGTGAGAAGAGACACATGTTTCTTCCTGCAAATGAAATTATTCATTTATTTATTGCTGATCGCCCAGGTCAAACAAGAGGTGTTTCGTGGTTATCTTCTGCATTGAGTGATTTACATCATCTCGCAGGATTTCAAGAAGCAAGTGTTGTAAGAGCGCGTGCCGCGAGCAGTATCCAAGGGTTTATACAATCACCAGATGGAGAGTTAGTTGGTGATGATGTATATGAGAATGAAAGAGTTTCAGACTTTACTCCTGGGGTTTGGAAATACCTCGCACCAGGCGAATCTGTACATGTTCCACAAATGGATGCTCCTAACGGAGAATTTGAGCCATTTTTAAGAGCAATGCTGAGAGCACTAGCTAGTGGCTGCGGGGTTTCTTACGAGTCTGTCTCCCGTGACTTTAGTCAGACTAATTATTCATCTTCTAGGCTTAGTTTGATAGAAGATAGAGATCATTATCGGACTCTTCAAAGTTACTTACAGGAGCGATTTTTCCAACCTGTCTTTGATTATTGGATTGAATATGCCGTTCTTAGTGGTGAATTAGAACTCAATGGATTTGAGACAGATCCTGAGAGATTTAAAAAAGTTAGATGGTTATTTAGGGGATGGGCGTTTGTCGATCCTCAAAAGGAAATTAAAGCTGCAACCGAGGCGATACGTTCAGGACTAAAAACACAATCTCAGGTAGTAGCTGAGCTTGGTGGCGATTTAGAAGATCTGATGGCAGCAAGAAAACGAGAAGTTGATCAAGCAGAACAATTAAAGTTAGTTTTTGACAGCAATCCTGCAAGCACCTTTGAAAGTAATACGTCTAAAGTAGAGGAGAAAGTTGATCCTGATTCAAATGGAGGAACGTGACTTAGAAGAGAAACTTGAACTTCGAGCAGAACCCAAATCAGTCAAATTTAAGATTGATGAAGAAGCTCGAACGGTGGAGTTTCCCTTTTCAAGTGAGATGCCAGTGGACAGAGGTTATCTAGGCCGAGAGGTGCTAGATCATCGAGCAGAGTCAGTCGATCTTTCTCGTTTAAAAGATGCAGGTCCGTTGTTATTCAACCATGACAGGGATAAACCCATAGGCGTTGTCGAGGATGCATATCTCAAAAATAAAAGGGGATATGTAAAGGTCCGTTTTTCTGACAATCCTTTTCCTTCTGAAGTATTTAATGATGTTAAATCTGGAATACTAAGGGGTGTATCTACGGGGTATGCAGTAAACAAAACGGAGGAAGAATCCAGTGAAGATGGTGATAGTAACCAGTACAGAGTGGTTGCGTGGCAGCCGTTGGAAGTATCGATCTGTTCACTAGCTGCAGATCCCTCAGTTGGTGTGGGGCGTGGTGCTATTACTACGCAGCAAAAAGAAACATCTAATATATGTAAAGAACAGCGTGAAGACGCTGTAACTGCGACTCCTGTCGCACCACATAAACCTAATCCTCCAGTTAAAACAGTAGACATGTCTGCCACTCCAGAATCAATCGAAGTGGTGCGCGCTGAGACAGAGAAATCTGTACTTAGTAAAGAGCGTGCCCGCGTTGCATCTATTAGAGAACTATGTGCAACACACAAGCTTCCTGAGCTTGCAAAAACAGCAGAAGACAACGGTATGAGTATCGAAGAAACTCGTGCTAAAGCACTAGATGCGATCTCAAAGAAACCTGTCGAAACTGTCAGTCCTGTAGAACTAGATCAGAAACAACAAGAGCGTTATAGTCTCGTTTCTGGTATTCGTGCTGCTTTAACAGGTGACTGGAGTGAAGCAGGTTATGTTCGTGAATTGTCTCAAGAAGTAGAAAGAAGTGGATTGAAGCGTTCAGCAGAGCGTTCTTTCTTTGTTCCATTTACTGCGTTAACAAAAAGGGCGACTTATGTAACATCGGGAGCTACGACAGGAGGCAATTTAGTCGCCACTGATTTGTACGATCAAGATTTCATTGAGGCGTTACGGAATCAGTCGAAAATGATGTCTCTAGGTGTTAAGGCACTACCAGGCCTTGTCGGTGATGTTGCGATTCCTAGAAGGTCAGGTGTGAGCAGTACGTATTACTTATCAAGTGAAACTACAGCGATCACACAGTCAGAAAGCACGTTCGACCAGGTGACAATGACACCAAAAAATCTGGCGGCACTTTCAAAATATTCAAGGCAAACATTATTAACAGCAACTCCTGGAATCGAGGAGCTGATTAGAACAGATCTCACTGATGGTTTGAATACTGCGGTCGATTTAGGGATTTTGAATGGGGCAGGTTCTAGCGGTGCGCCCACAGGAATCATGCAAACCAGTGGAATTGGTAGTGTAGCAATTGGCACAAATGGAGGTGCTGTAACGATCGAAGCTTTGGTCGATCTAGAGGAGCAAATCTTGATTGATAACGGCAATGTTTCGGACAACATGGCCTATGTGACCAACGCAAAAGTACTCGCAGAATTGAAGAAATTACGTGCGGGAGGATCTGCTAGTGGCGATGGTTCATTCCTTTGGAATACTGATCCATCCTCTATCGGACGCGGTGGTACTCCAGGTTCTGTAAATGGTTATCCTTTAGCCGTTACAAACCAAGTCCCATCGAATCTTACTAAGGGATCCAGCTCAGGGGTCTGTTCTGCCGTTCTGATGGGAGATTTCAGCCAAACATCGGTTGGTTTCTGGGGATCAGGGTTGGAGATAACTGTAGGAGAGGAATCAGACGACTTTGCGAAAGCTCTTACTTCCGTCAGAGGAATTATCACTTATGACGTAGCTGTAAGACATGCCGAGTCCTTTGCTGCTTGCCTCGATATCACGACTTAATTGTTTATGGGGGCTTTACGGCCCCCTTTTTTTTATCCATGAAAATCTTTACTACTCGCAGTGTTATCGCTAGTGGTCAAGCCTTAGATGCTGGCTCTGTGTATGACGTTAGTGATAAGGATGCATCCATCTTGATTGGGATGGGAAAAGCTAGGGAAGCGACATCGGAAGATGAAGCTCCAGCGTGCCCACCTAAGCCCAAGGCAAAGGCCAAGAAAGCAAAGGTTGAAGTAGATGGCGATCAATGATGACTTGAGCGCGTACCTTGCAGATTTCGGGGTTTCCTGTACATCTGGTGGTACAACTGCAACGGCAATACTCGATCAGCCTTCTGAAGTATTGGCAGGCGATATGGTTTTAAGCACTGATTATTTATTAACGGCAAAAGCGAGTGATTTCGGAAGTCTTCTTTCTGGAGATACGATCACAGTTAATTCTCAAAACTATGAAGTACGCGAAACAAGGCTTCAAGACGATGGGTCTTTTGTTGAAATCTCATTACAGAAGGTTTAAATAATGACGACTATTAGAGAGAACATACTTGACGAACTAAAGACGGCTTTAACTGGAACTACAAACGTCGGTTCAAGAATTTTTAGAGAACGTGTCACTCCTCTTGCAAATAGGAACGAGTTACCTTGTTTAGTTATAGAGCCTTTAAATGACAACGCAGACTTAAATCTTTCTCTTCCAAAGATTGACTGGACATTATCTGTCAGCATTACGGTCATAGTTGCGGGGAGTTCGAGTACAACCCCATCAGAAGCTGCTGATCCTATTGTTGAATCTTTGCATGCAAAAGTTGTTAATGACTTGACGTTAAATGGGAACGCTATTGATGTCAGACCTCAAAGTGTGGACTGGGATTTTTTAGATTCAGATCAACCCACTGGTGTTGTTACTTGTACATACATAATTCGATATAGATCATCACTCACAAGTCTTGCCTCTTAATACGTCGACGAGAGAACCTGTCTAATATGTATATATCTGATTTTAAAGCTTGAGGCTGACAACGAATGGCTCTCCTTTCTCGATCTAGATTACTTCAAACAAAGCTTGAATCTTCATACGGTTCCTCTTCTTCTCCTGCTGGAACTGATGCTTGCCTTGTTAGAAATCTAGAGATCTCTCCAATTGAAGCGGAGACTGTAAGTAGAGATGTTATCAGGGCTTACCTTGGAAATAGTGATCAACTCTTAGCAAATACAAGAGTCGGGATAACATTTGAAGTCGAACTTGCTGGAAGTGGAAGTGCAGGAACTGCTTCTAGAATTGATAGTCTTTTAAGGGCTTGTGGGATGACTCCTACAACCACAGGAAGTGCTATAACTGGCAGCGCTCAAGCGGGTTCTGCGGGGTCTATTACTTTAGCTAGTGGCGCTAGTGCTACGGATGATTATTACAATGGAATGGTCGTTTCGATAACATCAGGAACGGGAAATAATCACTCAGGACTGATAGTCGATTACAATGGCACTTCGAAAGTGGCAACAGTGAAGTCAGACTCGGCGACTTTTGTGCCAGGTGCGAGCAGTGGATATAGTATCGCTGCAAATGTTAAATACTTACCAGTAAGTACAGGTTTCGAATCAACAACTATTTATGTAAATGTAAGTGGTGTCAGGCACGTATGCACAGGCTGTCGCGGTTCATTTAGTCTTAATTTAGCGATAGGAGAAATTCCAACGATTTCTTTTACAATGACAGGCATATATAACAATCCGACTGACGTAGCTTTACCTTCTACAACATACTCAAACCAAGCAACACCAGTTCTGTTTAAGGCAGGAAATACAACGGCAACGAGTTTTATTGATTACGATTCTGCAGCAATACAATCTATCTCCGTCGACATGTCAAATGATGTGGTTGCAAGAGAGTTGGTGGGTACTGATAAGTCAGTTATTTTGACAAATAGAGCGCCTTCAGGAGAAGCCGTAATTGAAGCACCAACTATGGCACAAAAGAATTTCTTCGAAGTTGCTAATAGTGACACAACTGGAAAGATATCATTTTTACATGGTGGATCAGCAGGGAATCGGATCGGTTGTTTAATGCCTGTTTGTGATATTGGTAACCCAACTTATGGTGAGTCTGATGGAATTGTAATGATGAATCTTCCGTTTATTCCAACGCCTTCTGCAACGGGTAATGACGAGATTGCTTTAACTTTCCAGTAACCCTCTTGCAATAATATTAATGTTTACTAAGCTTGCTTAGGTTTAGTAACTTTTTATGGCATTTATTCTTGACGACAAAAAGACAACACGATGGCCTGTAACGATCCAAACGCCCAATGACGGGGCAAGAAAAGAACAAAAATTTATTGCTGAATTTGCTTATGTTAAACAGTCGAGAATCAATGAAATAAGAGAGCAGTTTTCAAAATATGTAACTGCAGTTCAAGAAAGTAAACCCAATAAATCAGGTTTAACTGATGTAAGTGTTGCGGATGAAGTTCTTGTCGGTTGGTCTGAAATTGAAGACGAAGAAGGTAATGAGCTTCCTTATAACTTAACGAATAAAAAGAAATTGCTAGAGCACCCAATGATGGCAAGTGCAGTGATAGAGGCTTATTTCACGTCTTTAACTGAGGCAAAAGAAAAAAACTAATTGAAGCTGCGAAGTATTGGTGCTTAGGTTCTGAAGTTGACGACACAGAGAGCGACGCAGCCGTTCTTGGAATTGTGATGTTAGACAAGGTTAAAAAACCTGATGACTTTTTAGTTATCCCAGAAGCGTGGATTGCCGTCTCAACTTTTTTAAAAGTACAGACTCAATGGAGAACTGATCAAGGTGTATTGGTCGGGTTGGATTATGGCGCATTACGTTGGGTTATAGATTTATTAGAAATAGACGAACCTTTGGAACTTTTAGCAGATATTCAGGTGATTGAAGCTAAAATAATCACAATACTATGTGAACGTAACAAGCAATAAAATGACGGCAAGTTTAAAGAGTGTTACCTCAATAGAGGTAAGGGCAATTGCAAAAGGGCAAAAAGAACTTCAGGGTTTAGGGAAGGGATTAAATAGTATTGCGAAGGCATCAGATAAAACAAGAACGGCTTTTGGCAAATTAAAGAAAGCATCACAATCTTTAGGAGGCATAATTGCTTCTGTTGGAGCGCAAGCAGCAGCGGCGGGTTTTATTAGGGCTGGTGTTGAAGCTCAAAGAGTAGAGAAGACTATTGCAGCGCTTGCGGATGAATATGGAGAGACTGGACGTGTAATGGATTTTGCTGCGCAATCTGCAAAACGATTCGGATTGGGGCAAACAGAATCAGAACGAGCCGTTGCAGACTTGTTTGCAAGATTAAGACCGATGGGGATAGCTTTAGAAGATATAGAAAAGACGTTTACTGGTGTAAACCAGGCAGGATTAAGGATGAATTTAACCGCCCATGATATGGACGGTGTTTTGCTCCAATTGAGTCAGGCTTTAGGATCTGGTGTTCTACAAGGTGATGAATTTAGAAGTGTAATGGAGAGATTACCTGCGATTGGACAGGCGGTTGCTAAAGAAATGGGTATCGCTGTTAGTCAATTAAAAGAAGCTTCTGGTGATGGATTATTAACAACAGAGATTGTCATAAAAGCAATGGATCATCTAGAGAATCTAAAAGCACCACCACCTGACTCTTTTAAATTATTTAGACAAGCGCAGCTAGATTTAGCGACGACAATTGGTGATGTATTGGTCCCTGTTATTACACCTTTAGTTCAAGGTTTAACTGGTTTAATTAAAATATTTGGTTTGATTCCTGGTCCTATTAGGACATTAATTGTTTTAGCTGGTGGTTTAGTTATTGGGATAACCGCGTTAATTGTTCCCGTAGGTCTTGCTGTAACCGCGTTTGGTGCTTTAAGCACAGCGTTAGGTGCTATCAAAGGGGCGGCTGTCCTTGCTGCTATTGGAAAGATAGGATTAGCTTTTGGTCCTATTGCTGTAGCTATTAAGGCTGTCGGTGCTGCGATTATTGCTGTATTTACGGCTCCTGCTGCTCCTCTTGTTTTGGCTGGTTTGGCTGTTGCTGGTATTGTTGCTGGTCTTATTAAATTGCGTAAAGAAATCGGCGACTTCTTTACAGGGATGATTGACGATTTAAAAGAATGGTCTGAAGGGGTAGGAGAAAGATGGGAAGAAATCAGAGATAAGTTTAAAGAGAAATTTGTTGAGCCTGCCTTAGAGCTTGTTAAAAAATTTAAAGATGGAACTGTTAAAGCGTTTAAAGGGTTAGCTGACTTAGTAAAAGCGCCTTTCTTAGCTGTATGGAATGCGATCAAAAATGTAATGAATATGATTGTTCAAGGGATTGTGAAAAGGATTAATTCTGTAGCTGATGCCGTTAACTTTATTATTAAAAAAATAAATTCAATTGCCTCGAAGATAAAAATTCCAGCGATACCTTTAGTTCCTACAATTTCAATCCCTAAGTTTGCAAAAGGTGGTGTTGTAGAAGGTCCAACGCTCGCGATGGTAGGAGAAAAAGAACAAGAGTTTATTATTCCAAAATCGAAGATGTCAGAAAGTGCGATGAATTGGCTAGCTGGCAAACGAGGCGAAGCGGTTATTCCAGCTTTTGCGTCTGGTGGTGTTGTTAATTCAGGCGGTGGATATAGCAGCGCAAACGTGAATATAAGTACTGGTCCAGTAATGCAAATGGAGGGTCAAAATTATGTGACTGTTTCAGATTTAGAAAACGCAT
>MDTG01231879.1_pt1 | contig 13216 bp, 14 predicted proteins | sample 811421 | NCBI WGS metagenome assembly MDTG01 (sample SAMN05326645, study PRJNA326480) | marine metagenome | isolation source: seawater | place: Pacific Ocean: South East | collected 2011
GTGTAGCTTACACTATGGGATCAATGACTGCTGGTTATCAAATCACTAAAGTTGATTACGAAGCAAAAGCAACTGCTGACCAAGATGCTACTCACATGGGTATCTCTGTAGCAATCAACGAAAACTTCTCAGTATCTGCTGGTAGACAATCAATCGAGATTGATAATACAACAGAAGATGAAGTTAACAGTGGTATTAGTGCATCATACACAATGGGTTCAATCACTATCGCTGGTGGTATGAACAATGTTGACAGTGCAGGTGGATCAGCTGGTTCTGACGCAGAAGTAGCTATGTTAAACTTAGCATTTGCATTCTAATACAAAGTATATTTAATTTAAAAAAGGCCCCTAAAGTTTAGGGGCCTTTTTTTTTTCAAAAAAAGAAATTCCAGCAAACATATTAGCTTTAACTATCTTTAGTAATTTTATATTATCACTACTTATACCACCTAAGGGGATTGTTTTTATTTTAGACAGTTTCTTCAAAATTTTATATCTATAAATTCCTAGGAAATTATCATTTTTTTTGAATAAAGAAGAAATAACAATTATACTGACTTTTTGTAGTTCTTTCATTCTAATTTCTTTTAAATTGTGTGCTGAACCAATGGTCATAAACTTTTTATTTGTAGAATAACTTAAATGTTTTGTTTGATTGTTAAATGATGGAATATACGCTCCATCCAGATTAAGTTTAATGGCCAATTTGAAATTATTTGACAATAGAAATTTTATTCCTCTTTTTTTACAATAATTTCTTATCTTAATTAATTGTATTTCATCGTGTTTATTTTGTTTATAATTTCTATAAATAACAACAGTATCTTTATCTTGATTACTTAAAATTTTTGTATCAAATTTGCTTATAAAGTAATATTTTTTAAAATAATAATGCATAAAACTGTTCAAAATTTACTTAATATTGAAAATATAATTAAGTCAAATCTAAGTGGTGTTAAATTGAATAAAATACCTAAAATTATAGCTGTATCAAAGACACATAATTTAGAAAATATTTTACCTTTAATTGACTATGGTCATAAAGACTTTGGTGAAAATAAAGTACAAGAAGCTCTTGATAAGTGGTCTGATATTAAAAGTAAAAACCCAAATATTAAACTTCATATGCTTGGAAAATTGCAAACGAATAAAGTAAAATTTGCGATAAAATTATTTGATTTTATCCACTCATTGGATTCGGAAAAGTTAGCAAAAAAGATTTCAGATGAGCAGAAAAAAAATAACAAGATTTTAAAAATTTTTATCCAGATAAATATAGGTGATGAAGAACAAAAATCAGGAATCAGTAAATCTAAATTGATCGAATTTTACAACTATTGTAAAGAAATTAATTTAAATATTATAGGTTTAATGTGTCTGCCACCAGAAAAAATAGATCCATTAAGATATTTTAAAGAAATGAATAATTTAAATAAATTGTTAAACCTGGATCAATTGAGTATGGGTATGTCCGCAGACTACGTAGAAGCAATAAAAAATTCATCTACATATTTAAGAATTGGAACAAGTATATTTGGTAATAGAAATTATTAAATATAAATTTTAGTTTTTTTGTTAATTAACCGAAGCATAATCATAAAATCATTTTTACTTAAAGCTATACACCCTGCTGTTGGTTTATAATTTTGCGTCATGTGAATAAATATACAACTACCCTTTTTAATCTTTGGATTAGTGAAATTATATTTAATAGGGATAATAAAATCATATTTGTGGTCTTTTCTGTAAAGTTTTTCATGATGAATTTTATTATTTGTATTAACTAATCTATTATAATTTTTTGGATTATTAATATCATCACACCACCCCATATTTGGCTCAATTTTTATTTTTTTAAATTTTGAATTTTTTGGGTTTACCCTCCCTTTTCTGTAGTATAAATTTTCCAGGCCAAAGATACCTTTCGGAGTTTTTCTATCACCCTCTTTTTTGTTTGTAGTTAAACCATTTTTTCCAATACTACATTTGAAATAAAAATCGTCAATTTTAAGTGTATGTTTATTTTTCAAATAAATTATCATAGTGTTTGAGTATATATGAATAGCACGAAAAAAATAATTATTTATGATTTTAAGGAATTATTTAAAATTTTAAATGAAATTAAATTTGAACTTGATTACAAAATTGAAGAATTATCTCCAGATAAGCTAAATAAGTTAAATCTAAATATTGATGAATTTTACTTAATCCTTAATAAAAAAAAAATATCAAGTCTTAAAAATCAAATTACACTTAATAGTTTACCTATCAAGCTTTCAAAGTTACAAGAAAAAATTAATATTGAGTTTTTAAAAAAAAATTTTAAAAACCAATCTGAAATAAAAGTTGGGAAATATATAATTAATCTCAATTCTAGAGAGATGTACTTAAAAGATGCGAAGTTAAGATTAACTGAAAAAGAAATAAATATAATTTTATATTTATCAAAGTTTGATAAATCTATTAGTATTGATAAATTGCAAAATGAGGTTTGGGGCTATCAATCTGATCTTGAAACTCATACAGTTGAAACTCATATTTATAGATTGAGAAAAAAAATCTTTACAAAGTTTATAGATAATAATTTTATTATAAGTGATAAAAAAGGTTATAGAATTGACTAAAAGAAATCTTGTTGCAAAAAATTTATTTTCTAAAAGATACAAACCTAAAATTGTTAAGCCTAAAAAGGGTAAAGGTAGTTTTAAAAGAAAAAAAGTTAAATTCTAGCTCCTATTTTCTGGATTATTTTAGAGGAAAGTTCTGTTCCTTTTTCAAGACTCTCTTTAATTGATAAATTATTAATAACACCATGCAAATAGCCAGCAGCAAATAAGTCTCCGGCTCCAGTTAAATCTTTAATCTTTAAATTTGGTTTGGCTTGACATTCAAAAACCTCACCATTGTTAATAGATACTGCACCTTTTTCACCTCTAGTAATTACAATATTTTTTTTTATTTCTTTTGAAAAAGAAATAGCTTCATTAATAGATTTAACGTTAATTAGTGAAAGAATTTCTTGCTCATTTGCAAAAACTATATCTAATTTATTTTTCACTAAATCTAAAAAATGTGACTTATGTCTTTCAACACAAAACAAATCAGATAAGGACATCGCTTTTTTCTTAGCATTTTGAATAGCTTTATCAAAAGCTTTTTTGGGTTTTCCTTCATCCCATAGATAACCTTCCAAAAAAATTATTTCAGCCATTTTTACATCTTTTTCGTTTACATCCTCAGCATCAATTTTTCCTGCTGTTCCTAAAAAAGCACACATCGTTCGTTCAGAGTCTGGCGTTATTAAAATTAAACAAGAGCCAGTTGGAATAGGTTCATTTTTTTTTTTATAAAGATATTTAACTTTTTCTCTATTAAGTCCCTCTTCAAATTTTTTACCAAAGATGTCATCGTTAACTTTTCCAATAAAACCAACATCATTTCCTAATTGAGAAAGACCGACTATTGAGTTTGCAACCGAACCTCCAGAAACCGTTTGTTCAATATTTAACGATGAAATTAATTTTTTAAATTCATTCTCATCAATTAATTTCATAGTGCTTTTACTTAATGCATTTTTAATTAAGAAATCATCTTGCACTTTACAGAGCACATCAACTATCGCGTTTCCTATTCCTAAAATTTTCATTTATGGTTTTTTTGCTATAAAAGGTTTCTTTCTTTTAGGATAACAAGAAGTACAAATTTTACAAGTTAATCCAAAACATTCCCGAGCTTTACAGTATTCCCTTCCATAAAAAATAATCTGAAGATGCAATTTATTCCAAGATTTTTTTGGAAAAAGATTTTTTAGGTCTTTTTCAGTTTGAATTACATTTTTCCCATTTGTTAAACCCCACCTTTGGGCCAACCTGTGAATATGTGTATCTACTGGAAATGCTGGAAAGCCGAATCCTTGAGACATTACTACACTTGCAGTTTTATGACCTACCCCTGGCAACTGTTCTAATTCTTCAAAGGTTCTAGGCACTTTGCAATTGTATTTACTTACTAAAATTTTAGATAAATTATAAATACTTTTAGCCTTAATTCTAAAGATACCAATTTTTTTAATTAACTTTTCTATTTTTTTTCTACCTAATCTTACAAAATGTTCGGGTTTATAATATTTTGGATATATATTTCTTGTTACATTATTAACATTAACATCAGTGCATTGAGCAGATAATAAAACAGAAATTAATAGTGTAAAAACATTCCTACTTTTTAATGGGACATTAATTTGAGGATATATCTTATTAAGTGTTTTAAGAACAGTTTTAGCTCTTTGAGACTCATTCATTAATCAAAATTCATTAAATCTCTCATTGAATAAAGTCCAGGTTTTTTTTTCATTAGCCATTGAGCTGCTAGTAGTGCACCATCAGAATATAGTGCTCTATCAAATCCTTCATGGTTTAGACTAACTACTTCTTTACCACTAGAAAATGACACTTCATGTTTTCCTATCACTTCACCTTTTCTGATTGAATTAAAATTAATTTTTTTCCCATAAGAAAAGATTTTTTTATTAAGGTATTTTTTACCTAAAAGAGAATGAAAGTTTTTACCTTTTCCTACAGCAATACCTTTAGCTAACATTAAAGCAGTACCAGAGGGGTAGTCTTTTTTATGTTTATGATGTATTTCAAAAACTTTACTTAAAAAATTTTTACCCAATGATCTAGATGCTAATTCAGTTAAATACATTAACAAATTTACACCTAAACTCATATTTCCAGCTTTAAGTATAGGTATTTTTTTTGAGTATTTTTTAATTAATAATTCTTCCTTTTGACTAAAACCAGTAGTACCAATTACAATTCTTTTCTTTTCAAGGCTAGCTATCTTCAAAATTTCAAGTGTACATTTTGGAATGGTAAAATCAATTATTACATCAGTCTTTTTAAAAGCAGTTATGCTATTACGTTGAGGTCTTATGCCAGCAATTTTTTTATTTATATTGTTAAATTCAGTTAAGCTATATAAGTTAAATTTTTTATTTTTTTTAGATGTCTTAATTAGTTGTTGTCCCATTCGGCCCATACAACCGGTTATAGTTAAGTTAATCTTTTTAAACTTCATATCCAAATCTTATTAAATCTTCTTTGTAATAGTCATTCATTTTATCAATTAAATTTTTATCCAGTTGTTTTTCCCAATTATTTTCAGGCCCTAAATAAAAAAATTTAATCTTTCTTTTATCTTTAAGTGAATAAACACTTTCAGAAAATTTTCCTTTATTTTCAATATCTTTAAGTTTGTCAAAATTTGTAGTATCTATTGCATTTTTTAATTTTACCTCATCAACTCCATCATTAAATCTACAAATAGTATTTACAAATACTATTAAATCTCTAAATACTTTATAAGAATTTTCTATCATATCTTCGTATTTTATTGTCATTCTTCTATAAAAATTATTTTGAGTCCAGGATTGATAATTTATTTTCCAAGAATTGATTATAGTTGTTTTTGCAAAATTTTTAAGATGTTTATAATCGTTAAGCACTGCATTATCATTTTGCATAAATTCTAAAGCATCATCATAGGTTTCAAAATCATTGTGATTTTTTACAGATGTTATTACGTTTCTAGGATCTCGGACAATATAAATAACTCCTAAAGAATACTTAGGTTGAGTAAAATCATTTCCAAAAGCTTTAATCAATGAATTGTGTGTTTTTAAAAATTTTACTTTTCTCTCTTTTATAATTTTTTCTTGTGATTCTTTCCAATGTTTGTGAATCTCACCTTCTTTAACTTCTTCATCAAAAAACTGTTTATTTGGATAGTCTTCGATTCTATTTAAATTATTTATATCAAATTTTCCATCTTTAGAAAAATAGTACGCAGAAAGAAATGATCTAACCCATGTATTTCCACTTTTAGGATAAGATGCTATCCAAATTATCATTTTATTTATTAAATAGTTTTTTTTTTACTTAGTTATTTTTATTATAATATATTTTTTGATATTAAGTATAATTATATTTACTTAATTCTTTCTCATAGTAACTATTCATCTCTGCTAAAATTTTTCTCTCTAATATATTTTGAAAATTATTATTTTTTCCCAAGTTAAAAAAAGTTAATTTTTCCTTAGAATTTTTTTTGGTTATAGATTCTTCAAAACCTTCTTGATTTTCAAGATTTTTCAATTTCGTAAAGTCACAATTTTTAACACACTCTTTTGCTTTAATTTCATCAAATTCTTTTTTATCTTTTGTCACTTTGTTTATAAAATTAATTACTTTTTTGAAAGCTAGATATGTATCTGAAATTAAGTCTTCATATTTAATAATATGAGTAGGGTACAAAATATTTTCTGTCCAAGATTTTACGTGAAAGTCCCAAGAAAACAAAGGTTGGAACCCAGTGTACCTATTATTTTCCTTTGATACAATTCCTCTATTTTTATCTTTCATAAAATTTAGTGCCTCATTAACAGTAATTTGATAGTGATGAGATAATGAAGTTATTATGTTTCTAGGATCTCTAATAATATAAATTGCAGCTAATGTATTATCTTGATTAGTAAATTTATTTCCATTTATTTTACAAAGTGCATTATGAGTTTTTAAAAAAAATATCTTATTTTGTTTATTAATGTTTTCTTGCTCCTTAATCCAATATTTACTTGTATCTTCTGGCATTTTAAATTTATCAGAATATTTTCTAAAAAATCTTGGACTAGGAAAAGAGTCTATTTCTTTTAATAAATTGAAGTTAAATGAACCTTCTTTAGAAAAATAATAGCTTGATATTAATGCTCTTAACCATGTATTTCCACTTTTAGGATAAGATGCCAACCAAATAATCATTAGTAAAATTATTTATTCTTCCAAAAACTTTTTGCTTTATCAAAAAATTTCTTAATACTCGGATTAGATTTTTCATTTTCTATTTTTCTAAATTTTTCTAGTAATTCTTTTTGTTCTTTATTTAGATACACAGGTACTTCAGTTTTTACTTGTACATACAAATCACCGTAGTCTCCTCTTCGCATAAACGGCATTCCCTTACCTTTAAGTCTAAATTGTTTTCCATCTTGTGTCCCATCAGGTATCTTGATTTTTGCTTTTTTACCATCTATTGTTGGTATTTCTATTGTTGTTCCAAGTGCAGCATCAACTACAGAAATTGGAAATTCAAAAAATAAATTTACATCTGATCTTTTAAAAAGTTCATGAGACTTAACATTTATAAATAGATACAAATCACCACTTGTTCCCCCTCTAGTTCCTGCTTCTCCTTTTCCAGCAAGTCTTATTCTCGTCCCGTCATCCACACCTTTAGGTATAGTTACTGATATTTTTTTTGAGGCTTGTTTATTACCTTGGCCGTTACAATCTGAACATGGGTTAGTTATTTCTTCTCCACTTCCCGCACATTGAGGACATGTCTGTTGTACTGTAAAAAATCCTTGATTTGATCTAACCTTTCCGTTTCCACCACAATAAGTGCATCTATCAGGACTTGAACCTGGTTTAGATCCATTTCCTTTACATGTATTACATCTTTCAGATGTAGAAAATTGTATGTTTTGCTTTTTTCCAAGATAAGCTTCTTCTAAAGAAATTGATAAATCATATCTTAAATCAGATCCCCTATTATTTGAATTTCTACCCCTAGAAGTTCTTCTATTACTGCCACCAAAATCTCCAAAAAAATCTTCAAAAATATCTGAGAAATCTGCACCACTAAAACCACTAAATCCTCCAAAACCACCCTGTCCCCCACCACCATTTTCAAAGGCTGCATGTCCAAAGTTATCATAGTTTTCTTTTTTGGATTTGTCTGAAAGAATGCCATATGCCTCACTTGCTTCCTTAAATTTATCCTCAGCACTTTTGTCATTAGGATTTTTATCTGGATGGTACTTTACAGCTAATTTTCTGTAAGCAGATTTTAGTTCTTCAGGATTTGCATTTTTACTAACACCTAGGACATCATAATAATCTCTTTTAGTCATTAGTTTAACCTAGCAGACAATCAGATGTTAGTTTAAGCGCTTTTTTCTTGGTTTTCGTCTTTCTTATCTTCTTTTACTTCTTCGAAATCCGCATCAACAACATTATCGTCTTTTTTACCTTTGTTATTGTCACTGTTATCATTATCAGATTTTGGTTTAGTGCTTTGTTGTGATTTATAAATTGCCTCACCAAGTTTCATAGAGGATTGAACTAAAGTCTCAGTTTTCTTTTTAATATCCTCAATGTTATCTTCTTTTAAAGCTTCTTTTAAAGCAGCAGTAGAATCCTCAATAGCTTTTTTATCAGCATCAGATATTTTTGATCCATGTTCCTTAAGATTTTTATCTGTTGAATGAATTAGTGTATCGGCTTGATTTCTAACATCAACTGACTCTCTTTTCTTTTTGTCTGCATCTTTATTTGCTTCTGCATCTTTAACCATTTTTTCAATTTCTTCATCACTTAAACCTCCAGATGCTTGTATTTGGATTTTTTGTTCTTTTCCTGTTCCCTTATCTTTTGCGGAAACGTTAACAATTCCATTTGCATCAATATCGAATGTAACTTCAATTTGAGGAACACCTCTTGGGGCAGGAGCAATACCAATTAATTCAAAATTTCCTAAAATTTTATTGTCAGAAGCCATTTCTCTTTCACCTTGAAGAACTCTAATTGATACAGCTGGTTGGTTGTCTTCTGCAGTAGAAAAAACCTGACTTTTTTTTGTAGGGATAGTTGTATTTTTTTCAATTAATTTTGTTGAAACACCACCTAAAGTTTCAATTCCTAGAGAAAGAGGTGTAACATCTAAAAGTAGAACATCTTTAACATCACCTTGTAATACACCTGCCTGAATAGCTGCACCCATAGCTACAACCTCGTCTGGATTTACACTTTTATTTGGTTCTTTTCCAAAGAAGTTTTTTACTTCCTCTATAACTTTTGGCATTCTAGTCATACCACCAACCATAACTATTTCGTCAATTTCATTTGCTGTGATTCCAGCATCCTTTAAAGCAGTTTTACAAGGAGGCATTGTTTTTGCAATTAAATCCTCAACTAAAGCTTCAAGTTTAGCTCTAGTCATTTTAATATTGATATGCTTTGGACCTGTTTTGTCAGCTGTAATAAAAGGGAGATTTATATCTGTTTGTTCGGCTGAAGATAATTCAATTTTTGCTTTTTCTGCAGATTCCTTTAATCTTTGTAAAGCTAATTTATCTGACTTTAAATCTATTCCATTGTCTTTTTTAAATTCAGAAATAAGATATTCTACAATTGTGTTATCAAAATCTTCACCACCCAAAAAGGTATCACCATTTGTTGATTTAACTTCAAAAACACCATCACCAAGTTCGAGGATAGAAACATCAAATGTTCCTCCTCCTAAATCATAAACAGCAATTTTTTTATTTTGTTTTTTATCTAATCCATAGGCTAATGATGCAGCGGTAGGTTCGTTAATAATTCTAAGAACTTCTAAACCAGCAATCTTACCAGCATCTTTAGTTGCTTGTCTTTGGGCATCATTAAAGTATGCGGGTACAGTTATAACTGCTTTTGTTACAGACTGACCTAAATATTTTTCTGCAGTCTCTTTCATTTTTTGAAGAATAAACGCTGAAATTTGTGATGGTGAATATTTTTCACCTTTAGCTTCAATCCAAGCATCACCTTTATCTGAATTTATGATTTTAAATGGAGCTGCTTCTACATCTTTTTTTACAGTTGGATCATCAAAATTTCTTCCAATTAGTCTTTTTACAGCAAATATTGTATTTTCCGGATTTGTTACAGCTTGTCTTTTGGCAGGCTGACCTATTAGTTTTTCTTTTTCATCAGTAAACGCTACTACAGATGGAGTAGTTCTAGCTCCTTCTGCATTCTCCAAAACTTTCGCTTGGCTACCTTCCATTATAGCTACACAAGAGTTAGTTGTTCCTAAGTCTATTCCAATAATTTTGCTCATATTAATAACTTCTTTCTGTCATATAGGGGTTAAATTCTATTCTACAAGTTAGACTAGTCATTATTTGTTATCTAAATCCTCTTTATTTTCATGGTTTTTTTCAATGTTTGTTTCTATTTTTTTAGAAACACCAACTAAAGAGGGCCTTAATAATCTATCTTTAATTGTGAAGCCTTTCTGGATTTCTTGAATAATAGTGCCAGGCTCTTTTTGATTGTCCTCAATTTCCATCATTGCTTGGTGAAGATTTGGATCTAACTTTTTGTTAAGACAATCAATTGGTTTAATATGATTTTTAGAAAAAATAGATATCAAATCCTTATTAATTATTTCTAAATGTTCTAATGTTTTTTTTAGTGCTTCTGAATTTTTTAAACTTTCATCACTTTCTAAAACTTGTTTTGATCGACCAAGATTATCAACTATACTTAAAGCTTCTTTAGCTAAAGCAAACCCTCCATATTCGAAAGCATCGATTTTTTCTTTTTCGTATCGTCTTCGTTGATTTTCCATTTCAGCAAAAGTTCTTGCCAATTTATCTTCAAGTTCTTTAATTTGTTCTTCTGGAGTTAGTTCTACTTCTTCTTTTTTTGAGTCAAGATTATCTTTATTTTGTTCTTCAGAATTTATTAAATCTTTATCTAAACTTTCATTATTTTTAAAATTTTGATCTTGTTCTTTTTCCATAGCCATTTATATGGTAAGTAAATTAAAAATTTCCAGATGCAAAAAAAGAAAATTACTAATTTATTAATTGGTACAAATAATAAAGGTAAACTAAGAGAAATTAGGGCTTTATTACCCAAATATGTTAAAATATCTTCAGTATCAAAGTATAAAATTAAAAGTCCTCGAGAAAATGGAAATTCTTTTAGAGAAAATTCTTTAATCAAATCTAAATATTTTTCAAAAAAGACTAAGACAACTTGTATTGCAGATGACTCAGGACTTGAAATAAATCTTCTTAATAAAAAACCTGGAATATATTCTGCAAGGTGGGGTGGAAAGGATAATGATTTTGATAAAGCTATTAAAAAAATTTATAGAGAATTAGATAAGAAAGATAAAAATTGGAAAAATAAAAAAATTAGAGCAAGATTTGTATGTGCGCTTTCCATCTGTTTCTTAGATAAGAGAACTATTTGTGTGGTTGGAAAAATTGACGGTTATCTCTCTAACAAACCAAAGGGTAAAAATGGCTTTGGTTATGATCCAATATTTATCCCAAAAAATCAAAAAAAAACATTTGGTGAAATGAAACCATCACAAAAGTATAAGATGGACCATAGATCTCAAGCATTTAAAAAGATTAAAAGATTTCTTTGAGAACACCGCTTTCAACTTTGTAAAAGTTTAATCTATGATTTATTTTATTATCTTTTATGTCAAAAATTCCTATTTTTCCCTTAAAAGAATTTTTTGACTTAAATGATTTGTTAATTTCCGAAAGGTCATTTTGAAGTGATAGATAATATATTAATCCCACCAAATCATAACTAAGTAACGATAAATGATTAGTATGTTGATTAAATTTGTTAAAAAATTTTTTTTTAAAACTATCTAAATTTTCTTTATTTATTGATGGATAATAAATTGGTTGTGAACTTTTTTCTTTTAACAAACTTTCATCAAACCATTGATTGAAGGTTATGATATAATTATTTTTTGGAGATACATCTGTGTACTGCAATGACGTTACAACACTTTTAAGACTTTCATCAAAATCAGCAATTATAACAGAATCAAAATTAACACTTCCTAAAGTATATCGTTTTTTTAAATTTTCTATTTCTTTTTCTTTATTAGAGTTATTAGAGTTTTCCACTCTTTTTATTTCATCTAGTAAATTTTGTTTTCTTATCTCGTAATTTGTAATTTTTTCAATTTGTTTTGTTAATTTTGTTGGCTCAATATCATAATAATATTCTTTAAAGATTTTGATTTTTGAATTTTTAATGCCTTTCCTTATCTCAAGATCATAATCTAAGTTAGGAATTAAAAAGATTGGTTTTTTTATTTTATTCAATTCTATAAATTTTTTAATTGTATTAAGTTGAGAAGTAGAATTGACTCCTCCACTAATTACATTTTTTGGAAGATCTAATGTTTTATTAGTTAAAGATAAAAATGTTACATCTGAAATTTCATTTAGAAAAATTAAGTTTTTATGAAAAATTGGTCCAATTACTAAATTTATTCCATCTCTTTGAAACTCAATTGCCGATCTTAAAGTTTTATTTGGATCTGATCTAGTATCCTTTGGATATATTTCAATTTTTTCAGTATCAATATCTCCCAAAGCTAATTTTGTAGCTTTGACGATTTGTTTGCCAAGTTCAGCATTATCACCTGTTAATGGAACCAAAAGACCGATTCTAATTTTTTTTTCATTTGAAACTGAATTGTTAGAAATAATAAAGAAATTGAAAATAAATAATAAAAGAAATCTAAAAATTTTATTCATTTAATGATATTATAAAAATTAATACTGTTATAATTATGGTAAACCATATTTCTCATAAAAATAAAATAAAAAAAGGGTTATATTTAGTAGCGACTCCTATTGGTAATTTAAGTGATATTACTTTAAGAGCGCTAGAATTATTAAAAAATTCAGATTTCATTTTATGTGAGGACACAAGAGTTTCTAAAAAGCTCTTAGCTAAATTTAGCATAGAGTCAAAATTAATTTCAAATTATAAATTCAATGAAAAAAAAAATTTACCTAAAATTTTAGAATTGTTACATAATGGTAAAATAATTTCATTGATTTCTGACGCTGGAACTCCAGGGATTTCTGATCCTGGCAGGTTGTTAATAAATGAATGCGTAAAAAAAAATATAAATATTTTTCCTTTACCAGGCCCATCAGCTGTAACCACAGCAGTATCAGTCAGTGGTTTTTCCGATAGATATTTTTTCTATGGTTTTTTTCCTGAAAAATTAAAATCTTTAAAAGAAGACCTAAAGATTTTATCTGAATTGAATTCAAGTATAGTTTTTTTTATATCAGCAAAAAAAATTAATAAAATTATTCCTCATATAAAAGATTATTTTATTAATAGAGATATATTGATTTGTAGAGAGATATCAAAAATTTATGAGGAATATTCTAGATATACAGTTGATGAATTAAAGATATTTGAGACAAACCCAAAAGGTGAATTAACTATTGTAATTTCTGAGAAAAAAATAGATAAAAAAACATCACATTTCTTAAGTGAATCAGATAAAAAGAATATTCATAAAATGATTAATAAATTAAGTATAAA
>MDTG01332707.1_pt1 | contig 13216 bp, 12 predicted proteins | sample 811421 | NCBI WGS metagenome assembly MDTG01 (sample SAMN05326645, study PRJNA326480) | marine metagenome | isolation source: seawater | place: Pacific Ocean: South East | collected 2011
ACCATTCTGTTGAAAAAATTTTTTAATTGAAATTAATAAATCATTATCACCTGTCTTGTTTAATAATAAATTTTTTGCTAATTTAAAAGTTTGTAGATCGAAGCTTAAATCTGATAGACTTGGTCTAGGCATATTGCCTGCCATTATAATATTTTTAATGTTATGTGATTTTAATAATTCAATTATCTTTTTAGCTGAATGAAGATTTATAGTTTTTACTAAAAAGTTTTTATAATTATCTATATTATAAAATTCTTCTAATACGAAGAAAACTACAGAATAATTTTTTTTTACCAGAATTTCACCAATAGCTAGTGGCAATTTACCTCCACCTGCAATAATACCAATGTTATTCATTATTTAAACTTGCTATTCCTCTTTTGTTGGAAGATTTTATAAATTCTACCATCTCACTAATTTCTTGAATATTTTTGTATTTTTTATCTAAATTTTCTAATTTTGAATTGATGGAAAAGTCTTTATTAAAAATTTCAACTAAAAATGAATTCATTATTTTTATATTTTTATTAGAAATATTTTTTCTTTTAAGTCCAATTAAATTTAAACTTTTAATACCTGTCCTTATTCCAATGTATAAACAATATGGTAAAATATTTTTTTCTACCCCACTCATTCCGCCTATCATTGAATATTTACCTATTTTAACAAATTGATGTATCGCTGAATTACCACCAACTATAGCATTTTCACCTATTTCTACATGACCTGCTAAAGTTGCGTTATTTGCTAAAATTACATTTGATTCTATTTTGCAGTCATGCGCGATATGAGAGCCTACCATAAAAAGACAATTATTTTTTATGACTGTATTTAATCCCCCACCTAATGTGCCTGGATTAATTGTAACATTTTCTCTAAATTTATTATTATTACCAATAATTAGATTACTTTTTTCATTTTGAAATTTTAAATCTTGAGGGCTTGAACCTATCGAGCAGAACGGGTAAAAAATATTATTTTCACCAATATTAGTATGGCCAACTATTGCAACATGAGATTTTAATTCACAATTTTTATTAATAATTACATTATCTCCAATGTAGCAGAATGGACCAATTTTAACACTTGAATGTATTTTAGCTTTATTAGAAATATAGCTCATAATCGTATTCATAAATAATTAATAAAATAATATTAATTCTTTAGTACAAATTTTTTATTACAGAATGTTACTTGTTCGTTATCATAGCAGAAAATTCAGCTTCAGAAACTAATGTTTCATTATAATATGCTCTACCCATAAACTTATATACATTTCGAATATTATTTAACATTTCTACATAAAATCTAATTTTATAATTTGGAAGAACTGGTTTTCTGAATTTTGCTTTACTGATACTCATAAATAATACTGATTTTTTATCATCTTTAGACAAATTTTCGGATACAACTACACCAGCAGTTTGTGCCATAGCCTCAACAATTACAACACCTGGAACAATTGGGTTGTTTGGAAAGTGACCCTCAAAAAAATATTCATTTTTATCAAAAGTTCTAAATGACTCACCAATCTTACCTCTTTCAATAATCTTACATTTTTCAATAAATAAAAATGGTGTCCTGTGCGGTATTAATTTTTTAATTTCTATAATATCTAAATCCATTATAATTTATTTAACTTAATGTTTTTAATTTTCCATTTTTTTATATCAATTGCTGGATATCCAGCAACTGTTGAATTATTCTTAATGTTTTTAGTAACGCCACTTTTTGCTGCAATTATTACATTATTTCCTATACTTATATGTCCAGCAACTCCTGATTGGCCTCCAATAGTTACGTTTTCACCTAGTGTTGCACTCCCAGCTATACCACTTTGAGCTGCTATAATTGACCCTTTACCTATTTTAACATTATGTGCTATTTGAACTAGATTATCAATAAAACAATTATCCTCAATAATAGTTGACTCGAATACAGCTCTGTCAATTGTAGTGTTAGACCCTATATTGCAATTATCTTTTATAACTACATTTCCTAAATGTTGGATTCTATTTTTTGAGATGGGATCAAATCCGAATCCAGCACCTCCTATAACAGCTCCATCTTTGATAATACAGTTTTTGCCTATTACACAATTTAATAATCGTGAATTAGATCGTATAATAGTATTTTCACTTATAGTTACATTTGGACCAATAGTACAATTAGACTCTATAATTACATTTTTATCGATAGTACAATTTTCTTTTATATTTACAAAAGAATCTATTTGAACGTTGTCATGAATTTTAGTGTTTGCATTAATTAAAGTATTTTTAGAAATTTCACCGTTTGAAAGATCTTCATTTGAAAATAAATTAGATACAATTGCGAATGCTTTATATGGATCATCAACAATTATTGATACAGTATTTTTGGGCACCATATCAATATATTTTTTATTAATGAGACAAGCTTTAGCTCTTAAATTTTTTAAAAGTGTTATAGAAGAATTATTAGAAAAAAAAGTAAGATCATTTGAACCTGCTATATAAATAGATTTAAGTGCTAAAAAGAAATCATCATCTGATAATTTTGATGAGAAGTATAATTTATTTTTTTCAAAACAATTTTTGATTTCAAGATAAGATATTTTATTTAAATTTTTCAAAGCTTATATTAAATTCTGTTTTATTAATCTCTTCTAATAATATGTTTGTTATATCAATTGAATTATTAGATAAAATATAATTATTTGAGTCTAATATCAAATCTATTTGATTATCTAAAGAGTATTTTTTTAGTTTTTCCAGAGTAACATCAAGTATATTACTTTTTAATGTATTCATTTGAGCATCGTAATGGGTATTAAAATTTTGAACTTCTAAATTAAAATCTTTTAATTCTTTGTTGTATTTAGATATTTCTTTTTCTAATGCTGCAGGATCAAGAATTAGTTCTAGTTCTTCAATTTTTTTTAATTTCAATTGGAAATCAGCTTCTTTTTTTCTAAAATCCTGTACATATTTTTTTTGATCGTTTTCAATCATGGAAATTAAATTTTCCACTGATTGATTATTGTCTATTACTGACTGCAAATTTAGGACTCTAATATTCGTGGCGAATAGATTGAAAGAGTATGTAAGTAAGAATACGTATAAGATTGATCTTAAAATCAATTTAAGTTTCCAATTGTAAACATAAACATTCTTTTTATGTCATAATCTTTATCAACTATAGGGAACCCCCATGTAAAACCAATAGGGCCAATTGGAGAATAATAGTTAAAACCAAAGCCATAAGAGGCTCTGATTGATTCGTCAGAAAAAGTTACATTATTTTTATTAGACCAAACTAGCCCATAATCATTAAATAAATTAAGATATATTGGATTTTGATCATTTAAAGTAATTGGTCTAGAAAAATCAAACTTTGTAACCAAAAGATTATTACCACCAACATAAGCAGTTCTTGAATTTCTTGGTCCTGCACCAAAATTATCAAATCCTCTAAGCCATCTTCCACCAAGAGAAAATTTATTATCAGATAAAATTTCATTGTTATTAAGTGATGCGATATTGCCAAGTTTTGCTTGTGCTGAATAAATATTGTCAGAACTCTGAATATATTTTCTTGCAGATAAAGTATTTTTTATAAATCCATTTGATGAACTGGATGGAGTTTCAACAAAATTTGTTAAAGATATAAATACTCCATTAGTAGGTCTAATAAAAGAATTAAGAGTATTAAGAGTTAATTGGTTATTTATATTAAAACTTATATTTTGACCAGCTGAACTTCTAATATTAGAAGAAACTGTAGAAGATTTTGTAACAATATAATCTTTTAATGAGTATCCTAAACCTAAAGTGTGATATAAATTTTCTGAAAGAAGATATTTGAAACTTGTATCAATTGCCAATTCGTTTAATTTATAAGATTTGGATTTAGAAAAATCATTTTCTTTGTATCTAGTTGAATATTGATGATCAACTTTATTATTTAATACAAACTTATCAGTCGTGCTTAAAGTAAAAGCTCTATTATTATCACTGGTATTAATTAAAAATTCTAGTGATCTACCAGTACCATTAATATTTCTTTCTTTTAGTCCACTAAGAAAACTAATGCCTTCAAATGTACCCACAGAGACACCAACATTAAAAGTTCCAGTTTGCGTTTCTTCTACATCAATTTCTAAGTCTTGATACTCTCCAATAATCTGAGATTTATTAATTTCAACTTTACTAAATATTGGAAGTCTATTTAAATCTCTCTTAATTTGTTTAATTTTAGTGTCATTAATAGGATCGCCTTCGGCAATATCTATTTCTCTTCTAATTACATAATCATATGTTCTTTTATTACCTGATATATTGATATTTTTAATGTATGTAGTTTTTGTTCTTAATATATCAAAAAGTATATCAACAGAATTGTTTGTAGTTTTTTCTAAAACTTTTATTTGAAAAAACTGAACACCGAAAGATTCTAAAGTTTTAGAAATTTCTTGTTCAATATCATCAAGTTTATTTCTATTATAAAATTGATTGATTAATTTATCATTTTTTAAAATAAGATCGTCTAATTTAATTTGTATATTTGAGTCTTCTTTCAAATTATTATTAATTTTTAATGTGGAAAAGTAATATTTCTCACCCTCAATAATTTGAAAATTAATTTCTACTTTATTATCAGGATAATATTCAATATAAAAATCTGTATCTATATCTCTATAGCCTTGTGATTTATAAAATCTTTTGATTCTCAACAAATCATTTTTAATTTCAAATAATTTAAAATTATTATTGGCAAAAAGATTTGTAATATTTTTTGTTTTTGATTTAATTTTTGATAACAAAACGTTGCTATCAATATTATTATTTCCTGTAAAAACAATTTTTTTAATCTTTGTTATTTCTCCTTCATTAAAATCTAAATACAAATCAGCAGAGTTATTTTCTAACACTTTAAATTTAGTTTCTATTTGTGCGCTATTATATCCAAAGGATTGATAAATTTTAGTTAGCTCATTAACTAGTCTATCAATATTATATTTTGATAAGGTATAGATTTCTAGCTCTTTAATTACTTCATCAAGTTCTTCATTTTTTAATCTTTCATTTTTAGAATAAAAAACATTATTCAAAGATGGGTATTCTTTTACATCTATATAAAATGAGTTGTCATCATATGATACCTCGACAATTTTAAATAGCCCTGAATTATTTAATTGTTTAAGAATATAATTGGATTTTGACTTATCATCAGCTTCTGGAATATCGCCTATAATACTAAATATGGCTTCTTGATCAGAAAATTTATTGCCTTTAATAATAATTTCTTTTGAAAATAAATTAAAACTAAAAGTTATAAGAAATGTAATAAATAATAATCTTGAAAATTTAGAAATTATTTTCATATATTTTTCTTTCAAGATTTTCATGATATTTAATAATATCTTTAATATTCTTTAATTTATAATTCAAATTTAAAGATAGTATTTTATCAACTATCTTGTAAATATCTGTATATCTTATAGATTTGTTTTGAAATAAATTAACAGCATATTCATTAGCTACATTAAATTTGATAACATTTAAGGGATTACTTTTGTCTATTTGCTTAAAAAGTTTATAAATAGGAAATTCTTGTAGGCTTATCTCTCTAAAACTAAAATTATTGTTATTTTTGAATAAAAATTTATCATTTTTTAATTTATATCCATAACTTTCATTTAAAAAATGGTATAAAGGTAATGTCATATCATTTTGGAAACCTACCATATTATAAAGATAGTTATTATATTGAAATATTGAGTGAATTTGAGACTCAGGATGTATTAATATACTTAGTTTATCGTAAGGAATATCAAATAAGTAATGAGCTTCAATTATTTCAAGACATTTATTACTTAATGTAGCTGAATCGATACTATTTTTAATTCCCATTTTCCATTTAGGGTGATTGGCCGCTTGTTTTGCAGTAACATTTTTGAGTGATGAAAATGATTTTCCTAAAAAGGGCCCTCCAGAAGCAGTTAGTGTTAAATTATTAAGTGTTAAATTTTTATTGTTTTCTATAAATTTATAAATTGAAAAATGCTCCGAATCTAATGGGTAGATTTTTTTACTTATTGATTTATTATATTTTTTAAAAAGGTGTCCAGCAGACACTATAGTTTCTTTGCTTACCAGACCTAATGATGAAGTATTTTTTAAGATTAAATCAAAATAATTAAGAGAATTATATCCTGATATAGCAAGAATAGAAAAATCTGATTTAGAAGAAGATAAATATGAGCTCATTTCGTTAAAATCAAGAATTTTAGTTGATGGTTTAATTTCTTTTTTTAATTGATTTATTTTTTTTCGATTATTTAAATAAATATATTTTGGAGAATATAAATGAGTCTGTCGTATTAATTTTTTATAATTATTATTTGCACATAATAGATTTATTTTAATTTCTGGAAAATATTTAGATAAGATATTTAATGTTTTAGATCCAATTATTCCAGTACTACCGTATAAATTTATAATCATAGATAGAAGTAACTATAGGCAGTTAAAAAAATAATTGAAGAAATAAAACTATCAAATCTATCAAAAAATCCTCCATGACCAGGAAGTAATTTACTTGAGTCTTTTAAATTATTTACTCTTTTAAAGTAAGACTCAATCAAATCACCAAATAAAGAGAATAATATCAGTGAATTAACTAAATAAAAATTATAATAAAGATCAATATAATTTGAAAATTTATAGTACAATAAAAAGTATAAAAAATTTGTTGTTAAAATACCTCCAAAATATCCTTCATAACTTTTTTTAGGACTAATAATTTTAAAAGGAAAATTTTTTCCATAATATTTACCAAAAAAATAACTAGAACTATCGAAAACAATAATTATTAATATTAGTAGGTTAAATATGTAAAATTCAAAATATAAACTCAAAAATATAAAAAAACAAAAGAAGGATAAAGCCAAATAGAAAATAATTAAATATTTAAATTTCTTAAAAGAAATTAATATTTCATAAAATATAATAAAATAAATTAATAAACCAAATAGTAACAATAAATTTATATTATTATGAAAAACTATATATAAAGAAATTAAAAGACTAGAAAAAATAATTCTTAATATTAAGTTTTTATAGTCCATATCTTCTTGTTATTTTATTATAAGTATTTATTATTTTATCAAATTCAATAACATTAAAATCAGGCCATAGAGTATCAATAAAAAATATCTCAGTGTATGTTAAATTATACATAATAAAATTACTTAGTCTTTTTTCACCTCCAGTTCTTATTAAAATATCTGGATCTGGAATATTGCCTAGAAAAAATAGTTTTTTAATACTTATGTCATCATCGAAATCTAAATTTTTAATGTTTCTACTATTTTTTAAAACTTGTTTAATTTCATTTTTGAATCCATAATTAAATGCTAGATTCAAATTTAGGTTACTGTTATCTTTTGTTTCATTTTCACAATGATCAATCAACTTAATTATTTTATTTGGTAGATTATCTTTTGAGCCTATTACATTAATTTTTACTAATTTTTCTTCAATTATTTGTTCAAAAAAATAAGAAAAATCATCGTATATAACTTGATAGATATTATTGATCGAATTTCTATTAATATTCTCAGACGAAAGGGTAAACAAAGTCAAGTTTGGTAGATTTATTTTAAGACAATCACTAATTAATTTATGAATATTTTTTAGTCCCTCATTATAAGCATCTTTGAGACTAAGGTTGTTTTTTTTTGCCCATCTTTTATTGCCATCCAAAATAAAAGCTATGTGTTCTAATTTATTTTTTGGCAAATCAAACTTTCAAAATATCTTCTTTTTTTTGCTCTAGTGTTTTGTCTATATTTAAAATATGTTCATCAGTTATTTTCTGCACATCATTAAGAAATTTTTTTAATTCATCCTCAGAGATAATTGAGTTCTTTTTTTCATTTTTTTTACTCTCAATAAAATCTCTCCTGATGTTTCTTATAGATATTTTTGAATTCTCAGCATACTGTGAAGCAATTTTACTTAATTCATTTCTTCTTTCCTCACTTAATTTAGGTATCGGCAATCTAATAATTGCCCCATCAATTTGTGGGTTAATCCCTAAATTAGACTCTAAAATGGAGGTTTCAATAACTTTTAAAAGACTTGTATCCCAAACTTGAATTGTAAGCATACTTGGATCTGGAGTTGATATATTTCCAAGTTGATTGAGTGGAGTTTTAGAGCTGTATGCATCAACATATATATTTTCCAACATTGAAGGATTTGCCCTGGATGTTCTAATTGTTTGGAATTCTTTTTCAAGATGGGCAACAGAAACATCCATTTTATTTTTTAAATCATCTAAATTCATAACTAGTGTATTTTACTATAATTTCCTTCTTCTTTCAAAGCTCTAATAAGTGAATTTTCCTCAAAAATATTTGTTATAAATATTGGAATATTTGACTCTTTAGCTAAACTTATTGCAGTTAAATCCATGACTCTAAGATTTTTGTTTATGACATCTGCATAACTTATGTTTTTAATTAATTTTGCATCTTTATTAATATTAGGATCACTATCATATATGCCATTTACTTTGGTTGCTTTAACAATTTTTGAACAACCCATTTCAGATGCCCTTAATGACGCTGCAGTATCAGTTGAAAAAAAAGGATTACCAGTACCTGCTGCAAATATTACAATTCTTTTTTTTTCAAGATGTCTTACTGCCTTTCGCTTGATATAAGGTTCAGCAATTTGAGACATTGAAATTGCTGATTGAACTCTGGTAGGTATGTCAATTTGCTCTAAACAGCTCTGAAGAGATAAAGCATTCATAATGGTTGCCAACATACCCATATAGTCTGATGTAGATCTATCAATACCTTCAGATGCTCCCTTAACACCTCTAAATATATTACCACCACCTATTATAAGACAAATTTCATAATTTAATTTAGCAATTTTTTTTATCTCTTTTGCAATAAAGTTTATTGTTGATACATCAATTCCATAACCAGATTTGCCCATTAGAGCTTCCCCTGATAATTTGATCAAAATTCTATGTTTCATATTAAAGAGTAATTAGTGCATAGTTTTTCAACTCATAATTGTTAGATTCATTGAAATTATTTATTACATCTTTTATTGATTTGTCAGGATCCATTACAAATTTTTGATTCAACAAAGTAACCTCACTATAAAATTTATTCATCTTACCATCTAAAATTTTATCAACAACATTAGATGGCTTTCCTGAGTCTAGGATGATTTCTTTCTGTATTTTCTTTTCATTCTCAATTACTGCAGATGATAATGAGTCTATATCCATAGCTTCAGGTTTTGAAGCAGCTATGTGCATGCATAAGTTTTTTGAGAACACATCAATATCATTGTTGTTATCATTACTTGCATAAAAAATAGCTGATACAATTTTTCCAATGTTTTCTCTATATGGATTATGTATATAATAAGTTACATTTAAATTTTTGTTATCATAGATATTTAAATTTTTAATTATCAAGTTTTCACCAATTTTTGCTATCATTTCATTTAATAAATCTTCAATTTTTTTGTTATTTTCTTCAAGATTTAAAAAATTATCTAATGTTAAGTCTGGATTATTTTGATTTAAAGCAAGATTGCCAATAAAATCCATAAAATCTAAGAAAGTGTCGCCTTTAGCAGAAAAATCTGTTTCAGAGTTTATTTTTAAAATAACGGTAATTTTTTCATTTTTATAAAATCCTACAGCACCTTCTTTAGCATCTCTTGATGATTTTTTGTTTGCTTTCGCTAGACCCTTCTTCCTAAGTGAGTCGATTGACATATCAATATCATTATTATTTTCTTTAAGAGCATTTTTACAATCCAAGAAACCAGCTCCAGTTTTTTCTCTTAACTCTTTTACTAAGTTTAAATCTGACATTTTTCTCCTCTTTTAAATAATAGAATACTAATTATTTAGATTCATCCGGTTGACTATCATCATCTTTTTTTTCATTTATAAATTGCTGAGCATCATTAATAGTTTCTAAAAAATATCTCTTGTATAAATTGATAGATCTTATTGCATCATCATTACCAGGGATAACATAATCTATAAGTTCTGGATCAGCATTTGTATCAACTACTCCAATAATTGGAATGTTTAATTTTTTTGCTTCAAGAACAGCCAGTTTATCTTTCACTACATCAAATATTATGATTAAATCAGGTTTTCCATTAAGATCTTTTATTCCACCCAGATTTAGTTGTAGTTTTTCTTTTTCCCTAGATCTTTCCAAAAGTTCTTTTTTAGATACACTATTTACATAAGATGGATCATTAATAGTATTATCTAATTCATTAAGTCTATTAATTGAATTAGAAATTGTTTTCCAGTTAGTAAGAGTTCCTCCCAACCATCTTTTATTTACATAAAAATTGTTACTAGTTTCAGCCAGATCTCTTACAACCTCTGAACATTGTTTTTTTGTTCCAACAAATAATATTTTGCCAGACTTAGTTGCAGTTTCATGCATTTTTAAAAGTGAGGCATTTAAGGCCTCAAGGGTAATTCTTAAATCAAAAATATGTATATTGTTTCTTACACCAAAAATGTAATTTTCCATTTTTGGATTCCATCTTCTTACGTTATGTCCAAAATGAACTCCCGCCTCTAATAAATCTTCTAATTTAACTTCTGGTAAATTCATACTTATCTCCGGTTAAACCTCCACAGAAACAAAAACACCGGTTTTTTCTGTGTGCTAGTTTTTTGAGCGCTATTAATGATAAATTTTCTTATTTTCAAGAGATATCTATGTTGTAATCAAGTTTTTTTGAGCTTTTTAGTAAATCTAATTGTTTGTAGGATTTTAGAGAATACTTATTATTAGCATTTAAATTAATAAGCTTATTATTAATATTTATAAATATTGAAATTTGACAATTTGTTGGCTTATTGCTTGAAAATAGTCGGTCTTTATATTCAATTATATTTTCTGATTTAATAAATATGTCAATTTTTTTTTCAATATTATTAAATTCATTTTCTAGTTTCTTTATTGATCTGATTACGTATCTGGACTCATTATTATTAATAATTATATCAATATCAAAAATTAATAAGTTTCCTTCTTTCAAAAGGTGTCTAAACTTACTTAAATTTTCGCTAAATATAGATAATTCATACTGCGATGATATTTCAGATACTGTTACAAATGCATATTTTCTTCCATCTTTATTAGATCTTTCTTTTATATCTAGTACAGAACCACACAATCTAATTTTTTTAATACTTTCATCAGATTTAATATCGTTAAAAAAATTAATATTTTTAATTTCAAAAAACTTTTTCGGATAATGCCTTAGAGGATGATCGCTAAAATAAAAACCAACAACTTCCAATTCATTTTTTAGAGTTTCACCTGAGCTCCACTCTGGTATACTTTGATCAAAAAGATTTTTATCCTCAAATGAAATTTCTTCCTCTTCAAATAATAAATTTTGATTTGATAAATTATTACTTGAACCAAATAAATTAACAAACTGAGGTACATTATGAAAAAGTTTTGATCTATTTTTATCAACTGAGTCAAAAGAGCCTGATTGAATTAATTTTTCTAGTTGTCTTTTATTAATAACTTCTCCTTCTACTCTTTTCAAAAAATCTATTGCTGATTTAAATTGACCAATGTTATCTCTTACAGTAACAACTGATTTGATAGACTTTAGACCTACTCCCTTAATTGCACTTAAACCAAATCGAATTGATTTTTTTGAATTATTTTTTTCAATTGAAAACATTTCTTTTGAATAATTTATATCTGGTTTTAAGAAAGGTATTTCTAGTTTTTCCAATTCTTGTTTTAATGATATAATTTTATCAGTTCTATCTATTGAAAAATTTAATGTTGCAGTCATAAATTCATGTGGAAAATTAGCTTTTAGATATGCAGTTTGATAAGAAATCAGAGCATAACCAGCGGCATGACTTTTATTAAAACCATATCCAGCAAACTTATCAACAAGATCGAATATTTTTGATGCTTCATTTTTACTTATATTATTTTGTAATGCTCCATCTATAAATCTAATTTTTTGATCATCCATTTCTTTCTGAATTTTTTTCCCCATAGCTCTTCTTAATAAATCAGCTTCACCTAGTGTATAATTAGACAACACTTGAGCTATTTCCATTACCTGTTCTTGATAAACTATAATCCCATATGTTTCTTTTAATACCTCTTTTAACATTGGATGAATGTAATCGATATCTTCTCTGCCATGCTTTCTATTACAAAAAGAAGGTATATTGTCCATTGGTCCAGGTCGAAATAGAGCAACAACAGCTATAATTTCTTCAAATTTATCAGGTTGAAGTTGCTTTAAAACACTGCTCATTCCATTACTCTCTAGTTGAAAAACACCTACAGCATTCCCTCTACTTAATTGTTGAAATGTTTTTTCATCATCTAATGGAATATCTTTAAGTGCAAAATTAGAAAAATCTTTTTGAATCAAATTAACACATTCATTGATTATAGATAAAGTAGTTAAACCCAAGAAGTCAAATTTAACTAAACCAGCTTTTTCAACATACTTCATAGAAAATTGTGTTGCATTAGTTTCTGTGTTTGGATCTTTGTAAAGTGGTACTACGTTTGTTAAACTAGTATCACCAATTACAACTCCAGCTGCATGAGTTGATGCATGTCGATGTACACCTTCAAGTTTAAGACTTATATCAACAACATTAGAGAGAGTTTCATCAGTTTCAATTATATCTCTAAGAGATTTTTCTGATTTTATTGACTCAGCCAGTGTAAGTGGATTTGAAGGATTAAAAGGAATTAATTTTGCAAAAGAGTCAACATCACCATAAGGAACCTCAAGAACTCTACCTATATCTCTTACTGCGGCTCTTGAAGCAAGAGTTCCAAAGGTAATAATATGTGCAACAGATTCACTACCATATTTTTTGTTTACATATTCAATAACCTCATCTCTTCTAATTTGACAAAAATCTATATCAAAGTCTGGCATTGAGACTCTCTCTGGATTTAAAAACCTTTCAAATAGAAGACTATATTTTATTGGATCTAAATCAGTAATACCTAGAGACCAAGCTGCCACACTGCCTGCACCAGATCCTCTTCCTGGACCAACTGGAATATTATTTTTTTTTGCCCAATTAACAAAATCAGAAACTATTAAAAAATATCCAGCAAAGCCCATCTTATTAATAATTTCTATTTCAAAATTCA
>MDTG01382117.1_pt1 | contig 13216 bp, 13 predicted proteins | sample 811421 | NCBI WGS metagenome assembly MDTG01 (sample SAMN05326645, study PRJNA326480) | marine metagenome | isolation source: seawater | place: Pacific Ocean: South East | collected 2011
GATGAGTCTCACCAGAGGTAGAGTCAACCGACAGTGTAGGGCCGCTTAGCGCATCGTGTGAACGACGCATGTCGCGTTTTGAACGACTTTTACGATTCTTTTGAACAGCCATTTACGCTATCTCCTAGTTATTTACGCTTTAATTCTTGCAACACAGCGAATGGGTTATCAGAAGGTTTTTCATCTTCCTCAATTTCGCCCCATGTCATTGCGTCACGGTCTACTGAGCAGTCCTCTGGTGCATGTCTAGCCACAAGAGGCATTGCCAAAATGAGTTCATCTTCAATTAACCCATGAAGGTTAACTTCGCCGAATTCGTTAGTCTCGATCGCTTCATAGCGCTCTGGTAACTCTTCAGCTCCCTGCTTGGAAGAAACAGGAGCATACGCAAATTGCGCGGTAATATCAACCTCAAATGGCTGATTACAGCGCTGGCAGGTTAAAATAACACTGACCGACGCCGTACCGGAAAAATAGCTCATGCCCTGCTCGTCTACGCCAAACTCGACGATCACTAATGGATCAGTCTCACAAGGCTTCGCAAGCAACTCTTGCAAACGTTTCAATGTTTGAACAGGCACAACCCCATCAAACGTTTGCTTTTTATTCGCGCTCTTTACCGGGTCAACGCTGACCGGAATTCTGACCTTTTGCATAGGCGGCTTATGATACCTTTTATGACAGACTCTGACAAGCTTAATCGGGTTACGCGAGCGGGTTCACGCCGACATTACGTAACAGTTCAAGCAACTTAATAGTAGGTAACCCGATCAAACTGTTCGGATCTTTTCCTGATAACTCTGCAAACAGTGCTGTACCTAACCCTTCACTTTTGAAGCTACCCGCGCAATTTAACGGCTGCTCAAGCTCGACATAGCGAGTGATTTCCGCCTCTGTAAGATCGGTACGGAACGTAACATAGAAAGGTTCGCATACGGTTTGCGCTGTATTCTCGGCTGCATCGTACAAACTTAAGCCGGTGTAGAAAGTAACCTTTCGTCCTACGAAGCTGAGTAACTGCGTTATGGCTCGCTCTTTCGTGTGTGGCTTACCCAGAATCTCGCCATTACAAACAGCAACTTGGTCTGACCCAATGATTAGCGCCTCCGTCGCGTTAGACATTGCAAAACTGACCTTTTTAGCCTTTGCTTCAGCGAGCCTCTGCACCAGCGCTTGCGGCGATTCGCCTGGTAAGGCTTGCTCATCGATTTCAGGTTTGAACGTTTCGAAATCAAGGTGAAGACGCTCCATCAATTCGCGTCGGTACGGAGAAGATGAGCCAAGAATAAGTGTTCGAGCCATATCATTCATCCTTTAAACAGCAGTTTTTATTCTTTGTAGCACAGTTGGCAAGCCCATCAGTTCATCTATCACAGTGACAGCGCCATGTTCGATGAGTCGCTCACGGGGGTGAGTACCAAAGCTTACGCCCACCGCTTTCACTCCAGCGTTGTTTGCCATTTGCATATCATGAATAGAGTCACCGATAAGCACTGTCTCGTGCGCCTCAACTTGAAGTTCAGTCATGAGCTCATGCAACATTTTAGGTGAAGGCTTGCCCTCACTCTCATCGCTGCATCGCGTGGCAGCAAAAAAATTGCCTGTTTGAGTTTCAACCAACACCCTATCAAGCCCACGTCGTGCTTTACCCGTTGCAACGGCCAGCTGCAGTGACTCTTGCTGAAGTTGTTGTAGTAACGTCAATGCCCCGGTAAACAGGGGCGATGGTGTTTGGTTTCGCTCCACGTATTCATCGCGATACACGGCTAAAAAAGACTGATGAGTCGTGGCGTCAAGCCGACCAAATAAACGCTCGATGGCAGGCTCTAAGCTGATACCGATAATCTCCTGCACCTCGCTACGAGAAGGTACCGGCAGTGATAATGTGCGAGCCGTTTCCTGCATTGCCGAAACAATACGCGGGACGGAATCCATTAGTGTCCCATCCCAATCAAATACGACGAGTTTGACCACGTTAACCTCGTTTACCTATTAGATTCGCGTCAGCTCACTGAGAATAGTCGATAACGAGCTATCCATCGGGGCTTCGAATGACACTGTTTCATCAGTGACTGGGTGTTTAAATGAAAGTTGCCACGCGTGTAAGAATAATCGTGTCAGCCCGCCCTGCTGCATGCGTTCATTAAAAGGCGCATCACCGTATTTAGGATCACCTGCAATGGGATGACCGGCGTGTAACGCATGCACACGAATTTGATGAGTACGTCCCGTCACAGGGGAAGCTTCAACAAGTGTCGCTTCCGCATAGCGTTGATTGATTCTAAAACGAGTATGGGAGGGTTTACCCTCGGCATCCACACGCACAATTCGTTCACCAGATTTCAGCGTGTTCTTTTTTAAGGGCGCCTCGACACTCCGTACACTTTTTTGCCACTGACCGCGAACCAGAGCGAGATATTGTTTGTTCATCTCTTTATCCCGCAATTGGGCGTGCAAAGCCTTAAGTACACTGCGCTTTTTCGCAATCATCAGCAAACCACTGGTATCCCGATCGAGTCGATGCACAAGCTCGAGTGCCGTATCTTTTGGACGCAGTGCGCGCAACCCTTCAATCAGGCCAAAGCTCAGCCCGGAACCACCATGAACAGCGAGCCCCGAGGGCTTATTCACTATCATGAGTGCATCATCTTCATAAACAATGGCTTGCTCAAGTTCAGCTACCTTTGCTAATTTCGGTGATGGCAGTTCTGGTTTGGCTGAAACCTTTACGGGCGGGATTCGGATAGCGTCCCCTGCTTTGATTTTGTAATCTGGCTTTGTGCGTTTTTTATTAACGCGCACTTCACCCTTTCGCAAAATACGATACACCAGCGACTTAGGAACCCCCCTGAGTCGCGCGATTAAAAAATTGTCGATACGCTGCCCTGCTTCGTCGCTAGCAACGTCGTGCCACTGCACTTGATTAAATTCTGTGTCCATGCCGCTATTTTAACATCAACTTTGCGCGCGTGTGCACAAAAAAACGTGCTTGTCTTGCATGCATCATTTGTGATTTAATGAAGTGTCAAATTTTATGCCACGCTGAGTCGTTGTCAGCAGCCTAGGTAAGGCGCACACTCAGTGGATGGTTTGAGACGACATAAATCGTGTGGTTGGCGACAAACCATGCTCCTCCCCTACGTCGAGATACGGTTAACCGAGATTTCGAATGCACAGGGTTAGGTTGGAGATATTTTTGTCAGCGAGCTACGTTCGTAATTAACGCTACTGGGTAGCGTAGCCCTCGATAACCGTTTGTTTCGAGGAGCGGATTTGAAGACAGACAGTCAATCAGATAAAGAATAGTTTGAGGCGCACGTTAAATTCTGTGAAAAATGAATATAACGGGTGGCCATGCAAGGTTCCTGACGAACCCCAAGTACAATCAGTTAAAGAAGTAAAGCACGTCTGCTACCGCTATACGCTTACCAGTGGCACAATGATATTGAGTCACTAAAATGAAGAGAATGTTAATCAATGCCACGCAGCTAGAAGAGTTGCGTGTAGCGCTGGTTGATGGCCAGCGCTTGTACGATTTAGACATCGAAAGCCCAGGTCATGAACAGAAGAAAGCGAATATTTACAAGGGTAAAATTACCCGCATCGAGCCGAGTTTAGAGGCCGCTTTCGTCGACTACGGCGCTGACCGCCACGGTTTTTTACCCCTCAAAGAAATCGCAAAAACCTACTTCCCTGATGGCTACACTTTTAATGGTCGCCCAAACATTAAAGATGTTGTACGCGAAGGCCAAGAGGTTATCGTTCAAATCGATAAAGAAGAACGAGGTCAAAAAGGCGCGGCCCTAACAACCTTTATTTCTTTAGCAGGTAGTTATTTGGTACTCATGCCGAATAATCCGCGCGCCGGTGGTATCTCGCGTCGCATTGAAGGTGAAGAACGTTCTGCACTGAAAGACGCATTGAGCGAAATCAACGTGCCTAAAGAGATGGGGTTGATTGTTCGTACTGCTGGTGTTGGCAAGTCAAAAGAAGAGCTTGAATGGGATTTAAACGTCCTTATTCACCACTGGACAGCAATCACGGAAGCTGCCGAGAAGCGCGCTGCTCCGTTCTTAATTCATCAAGAGAGTAACGTTATCTTTAGAGCGTTGCGCGATTACTTGCGCCGCGACATCGGTGAGGTGCTGATCGACAGTAAAAAAGTGTTTGAACAGGTTCGTGACCACATTCAGCTTATTCGTCCCGACTTTGTGAGCCGCGTTAAGCTGTATGAAGGCGACGTGCCTTTATTCAGTCATTACCAGATTGAAAGCCAAATCGAGTCGGCTTTTCAACGCGAAGTCCGCTTACCGTCAGGCGGTTCGATTGTTATCGATCCAACTGAAGCCCTTACCTCAATTGATATTAACTCCGCACGCGCCACAAAAGGCGGCGATATAGAGGAAACCGCGTTTCAGACAAACCTTGAAGCGGCTGAAGAGATTGCGCGTCAGCTGCGTCTGCGCGATGTCGGCGGCTTGGTGGTTATCGACTTTATCGATATGACACCCACTCGTCATCAACGTGAAGTTGAAAACCGCTTACGTGACAGCCTTGCGCATGATCGCGCACGTATTCAAGTCGCCCGTATTTCACGCTTTGGCTTACTCGAAATGTCGCGTCAGCGTTTGCGTCCGTCACTAGGCGAGTCGGCGAATGCGGTATGTCCTCGGTGTAGCGGTCAGGGCACGATTCGTTCAAGTGAGTCGCTTGCTCTGTCGATTCTGCGTCTAATTGAGGAAGAAGCAATAAAAGACAACACTGTTCAAGTACAAGCTCAGGTGCCTGTCTCGGTTGCCACTTTCTTGTTAAACGAGAAACGCGCTTCTGTTATTAAGATCGAAGAACGCCACAACGTTAAAGCAGTTATAATCCCGAATCATCACATGGATACGCCTCACTTTGATGTTATTCGCATTCGTGATGACGAGATACCAGAGGCTGCAAGCTTTAACCAGGTGCAAAAACCAGAGCAGCAAGAAGAAAGCGTTGCAATTACCTTAACTAAAGAACGTCAGCAACTTGAGGAACCTGCGCTTAAAGGCCTTCAGGCACCAACAGCGCCACCTGCGCCGACGCCCCACCCTCAACCACAAGTAAAAGCCGAGGCACCTTCAATTCTGAAGCGCATCAGCCTTTGGTTGAGTAAGTTATTAGGCACTGATGAAGCTGAAGACAAACCACAGGAAAATCAGCAGCGTTCTAATAATAACCAGCGCCGCGGTCGTAACAACCAACGTCGTAACAACCGTAATAATGGTCGTCGCAACAATAATCGTTCGGCCAATAAACGTGACGCTGAAAAATCAAATGCCGAAACTGACAGTAAGTCAAATGACAATGCTAAGTCAGCTTCGGAGCGCAGTAATACGGAAGGTCGTCCGAATGCTAACCGTCGTAATCGCCGCGGTCGCAATAGAAACCGTAACCAAAACCAGAACCAAAATCAGGCTAACGGTAAACAGGCTGATACCGTCAATAAACAAATTGAGCAACAAACAGCTGATAAGCCAAAAAATGAGCAGCAAGAAAAACGTGATTCACAACCTAAGAAGCGTCGTGAACCACGTAAATTAGAGCGCTCTGTACGTGTTAAAAATAACCAAGCAAATCAGCCTGAAAGCTCGGATAAGCAGGATCGAGCAAAGCAGCCCGACAAAGCGCAAGAAAAGGCAGTTCAACCGAAGCAACAAGTTCAAAAAACTGACCAGCCAAAGCAAGATGAGTCAGTAGTGGAAACAAACGCTCAGGTCGATAAAGCTTCGGCAGATGACGTCATTAAGAAAAAGGTGATGGATCCACGTATGCAAGCAGCTGCTGAACTGGTTAAACAGGAAGCCGTTGATACTCAGGCCGCCACAGAACCATCAACGACGGAATCAAAGGCTGCAAGTGACGTCGTTGAATCGTCTGATGCGGAAGCTGTTGATGCCGCTGAAGAGAAAGTATCAGTGAAGTCTGAAGCAGCAATTCAGGCAGAAGAACGTGCTGAACCTGCTCAAGCCGAAGACACGACGACACAAGCTGAGCAACCGCTAGTTGATGAAACGACTGAAGTTAAACCTGAAGAACAGTTGGGCAGAGACGCTGAGCAAGAACAGTCACCTACTCAGGCGACAGAACAAGCCTCTGCTCCAGCGGCCTCACCAGCTACTGAGAATTCATCTAAAGAACGTAATCGTTCACGTCGCTCACCACGCCATATGCGTGCTGCAGGTCAGCGCCGTAAACAAGAGCGTGAGAATAACCAGCAGAGTAAAGAAGTCGCTCAACCCGTGCTACCTTCAAAGATTTCAGGTGGCAAAGCGTTTTCAGGCATGACGAAAGCAACGGCTCAAGTACGCGATTCAGAGTTCACTGCATTGCCTATCGCGCAAGCAGACTCACGCAAGCCATTTAGTAAGTCTGAGCGAATGGCTTCAATTGCATTCGCGACCAAATCAGCGAAAGCTGAGATGACAAAATGTTCTAGCTAAGGTCAACGGCTAGGATCGGACAATAAAAAAGGCTGCCCATTCGGCAAGCCGTGCAGTTAATGTGGTGCTAGTGACTTAGTATTTGATGAAAATGCACTATAATTGAGTGAGTTAACTTAATTATGGTGCTTTTTTTTGTGAGAAAGAAATCTAGCCAGAAGGATTGCAAGTAAACTTTTGTAAGTTTACTAAATGCGAGAATTTTGGGATATTTCCAGAGGATACTACACATCGAGCATTATCTGACGAAAGCTTTAACGGCAATGCACCAGAACGTCAAGTAACTAAACACCACCCTCTGTACTGAACATCAGGCTCAGGCAAAAATGAAGCCGCGCTTGTATGCAAAGCTTGTAAGAACAGAATAGCCAATGGAGAGATAGTTCAAGCCACCTATATGCTTAAGAGCAATCAAGCTGTTATCGAGGAATATGAGCGGTTAAGTCGATATCTGGAAGTAGAGAAACCCAAGTGTACTAACCCTGAATGTCCTACCTATACCGTTGAATTCTTTGAGCCTAGTGTTAAAAAACGTGGTTATACAGGTGCTGGAACACCTAGGTATGAGTGCAATCATTGTGGAAAAACCTTAACTATTGGTAAGCAGACCAGAAAGCAAAAGAGACCAGAGATCAATATCAGGTTGTTCAATCTGATATTGATGCACACACCGCTAAGAAGGATCATTAAACATTTAGATATTTCTCCCCAAACGCTCTACGACAAGATAGATTTTATTCATAACCAATGCTTGAAATTTGTAGCAGAGCGAGAAGATAAACGTAACACTGAGCTTTATGGAATCAGTACAGCTTGTCTAAAGACTAGTTACATTTTCGCGTTCAATTTCAATTTCGAAGAACGATTAACCCAATCAGAAATTGAGCTGCTGGCTGATACTTATAACGATCATGAAAAACCCAAGCATCATCGATATACCGCTAGGATATGGCTTGAACATGAATTTGCTTTGGCTACGAAACAAAAATCTAAACTGTCTGAGTCGCAATCAAGTAACCTTCAAGAACAAGTTGCACAAAAAATTGAACAAGAGTTGTGTTCATCTGACTTAACAAGCTCTGAACATATTGATGGCGATGTAAAATAACCGTCAAAAGGTGTGTTGGTTCACAATGAATATACAATGATGGCGCATTTCCTTCTCGTTAAGAGGCTTACCGAATACGCAGGAAAAACTCGCTTTTACATGGATCAAGATACAGGGATGAAAACTGCCTATTTAAGCATTTTTAAAGACGATATATTGAAAGGTCTTAGCGATGGCTTTTTAGTTAGGGCTTCTAAAAATTTGAGTGTCGATGAAAAGCGAAAGGCTGTAAGTGAAACAAATCGGGTCATAAAGAAACGTACCGGTATACCAAGACAGGATTTATCAAATAAAGATTTTAGAGAAGTCGTTAATGAGATGATTCTAGAGCGACTAGATAAACTCCAAGTAATTAAGCACTCCCCGGAAAAGTGGTTGGAATATCCTGTTGCAACACTGCCAGAGCCAGCAAAATTGGTAGCGGCAATAACAAACATATCCAGATACGATGAAAAGCACCAAGCTAACTTGTATAGAAAAGCTAGCCTACACGCTGTCGATAGATTTTTTATGCACGTGAGAAGAAGCGTTAACCTTTTGGAACGCCCTCATTCTTCTGCAACGAATCGTTCACGAACATGGCACGGCTACGCACCATATAACCCAGCCATGCTAACTAAAATGGCTGATATTTATCGTGTCTATTACAACTACGTTAATAAAAATGATAAAGGTGAAACACCTGCAATGCGACTAGGACTGGCTAAAGGGCCGGAGACTATAGAGAAGATTATTTATTATGGAAAATACAAAAACAGTAAAACACAAAAGAAATCGAATTAGTTAGCGTGACTTCTTGTTTGAGTGAAGTTTGACTTACCTAATTCTCCAAGTTAGTTTAAGAAACATACTTGTAGGACGATAAACAATTACAGGAAGTTATCATATGCTAAAACTTAAAACCTTTATTTCGATATTTGTCCTAGCCATCCCTTTTTTCACCCACTCCGATGAGCTATATGACGCTTTAATTAAAAAATCCAATGCAGGAAACGCTGAAGCAACTTACCATTTAGGTATGCTCTACAATAATGGTATTGGTGTCGCCAAATCTCCTACCAAAGCTTTTGAGCTTTTTTTAAAGGCTGCTAATAATGATGATCCTCTTGGTCACTATAAAGTAGGTTGCTACTACGCAGGGCAGTTTGGTGAAATTCAAGGTTTAACTTTAAGTAAAGATAAATCTTTTCAACATAAACTTATTGCTGCTGAAGCTGGATATAATCTGGCACAGAATGATATTGCATCAGCTCACTATCAAAAAGGTAATATTGCTAAGGCAATTGAATGGGCTGAGAAAGCTGGCAATCAAGGTCACGTACAATCGTTATCTAATTTACTATCCCTATACTTAGCACCAGACAGTGAATTTCAAAGTAATCGGGACGCTTATCTAGTTTCCCTAAAACTTCAAAAATTAATTCCTAAAAATAAGCGCCTCGAAGAGATTAAATCTGAATTGGAAAGCAAGTTAAGTGAAACTGAAGTCAAACAAGCCGATAATTTAGCAGCTACTTGGCAGCCGCAAGTTAGCAATTTAACCAAGCAAGCGATGCAAGGTATAAACCGTTCTAAATCAATTGCAGGGATTACAACAGGCGATTGATTCCAAAAATCATTTTGAAATTACTAAGTACCGTACAATGAGCACTAAATAGTAATAGCATTTTAAATTGAGGTAATAACTTTACTTAACCTTAGTATGGGAATCAGAATTCAAAAGTAATAAAGCAACTACAAATAAAAATTAGATATTTTTATATGCAGTTGCTTTTAGGATGATACTAAAAAAAGCACCACGTTAACCGAACGGCTTGCCCACTCGGCAGCCTTTTTTTATTACTCCCACTGGCTCGTAGCACTACTCTAACGTCAATTTGCTTCGATTTTTATCAAGCGTGCGCTGACCAATACCTTTAACCTCAAGTAATTGATCTAAGTTTTTGAAGCCGCCCAGTTGCTCGCGAAACTTAACGATATTCTCAGCTTTAGACTTACCAACACCGACCATCGCCGCTGCTATTTGAGCCGCGGTGGCGGTATTGATATTAAGTTTATCGGCTTTGCTTTCTGCAGTTTGTAAATAAGGTGCTGTGGACGTATGCACGGGCGCAGCTACCGCTACTTTGCCAATAGACAGGCCCGACAATGCGACGATGGCCGCAGGTAATAAAAATTTACGTAACATTGATTTCTCCTCTTGCCACGCTGAGCAACTCAGCGCAACAAGCATAGTGAAGAGGAGAAAAAATGGGGATAGTTTGGTTGTAAATACGTGATTAATGTGCCAAGGATGCAACTATCTCAGACGCTACCTGTGCAGGATTACTTGCTTTTGTAATCGGTCGACCAATCACCATATAATCGACGCCCGCCTGCTGTGCCTGCTCTGGTGTCATAACACGCTTTTGATCATCCTGTTGACTCCCTGCGGGGCGAATACCTGGCGTCATCAACTTGAACGCATCACCCAATGCCGATTTCAACATTTTCGCTTCTTGAGCTGAACACACGACGCCATCTAAGCCCGCCGCTTGGGTCAATTTTGCTAATGCTAAGACTTGCTCTTCAGCATTACGCTGAATACCGATTTCTGATAAATCTTCATCACTCATACTTGTCAGCACAGTGACCGCGATCAATAACGGGCGGTGACCTTCTTTCTCCAGTGCCGCTTTTGCCGTGTGCATCATAGTGCGGCCACCTGACGCATGAACATTGACTACGTCTACGCCGAGTCGTGCCGCTTGCACCACCGCCTTTGCGACCGTGTTAGGAATATCGTGAAACTTAAGATCGAGAAAAACTGAAAAGCCTTGTTTCACCCAACGTTTAACCGCCTCAGGTCCAGCGGCAGTAAACAATTCTTTGCCAACTTTAAGCCCAACTGACGTCGCGTCAAGTTGTTCTACGAGTTGGTTAGCCTCTCCCGCCGTGTCAAAATCGAGCGCAACGTAAATCAAAGGTAAGCTTTTGCTATTCACCGTCTAATCCTTTAATGGGTTTTGTGGAGCCCCATGTCTTGCATGAAGGGCATTGCCAATAGAGGGTTTGTCCTGAGAAGCCGCACTGGCGGCAAGCATAACTCGGACGTTGTTTAATATGCTCAGCGACCATTTTCTGTAACATGCGTAAACTCTCACGAGCATTGCCGACATCGGCTGCCCGAATGTGAAAGTCCATGAGCTGGTGGAAACCGCGCATGGTTGCGTGTTGCTCCATCGCTGAACGGATAAAGCGTTCTGCGGCATCACCGCCTTGGTTTTCAAATAAGTATTCTGACAACTCGATTACCGCGCTGGTACCTGCGTTAGCGGCGACACATCGATTAAGAAACTCGATATAGCCCGCTTCGTCATTTACGCTCGTATAACAGGCTTTGAGGGGTTGCAACACATCACGGATAAACTGTTTGTCTTGTTCAAGCACGAATTCATAACAGTGAATGGCTTCTCTGAGTTGGTTACGTCCAGCGTAGATTTGACCCAGTAAAATACTCGCTCGTACACAGCGCTTATCGTATTTAAGCGCCTTTTTACAATACTTAATTTGCTTAACTATCGATTGCTCTGTCAACGATAATTCGCAGTACAACTGTCCTACCACGGTTTCTATGTGGTCATCTCTATTAAGTCGCAGAGCGACTTTTATCGCTTTATCCCAATCATGGGTCGCTTGGAAAAGCTCGAGTAAATAATGTCGACTCGCGCTTCTAAATAATTTGTGGTCTTGCAAACGCGCAAACATTTGCTCTGCTCGGTCATAAATGCCCGCGGATAAGTAATCCTTACCGAGCTCAAACATGGCATTGAGCCGATCGTATTCTGTGATATTGCTTCTGTTAATGAGATTCTGATGGATTTTGATGGCGCGTTCTACTTCGCCACGGCGGCGAAACAAAGTACCTAGCGTCCAATGAGTCTCAAGTGTGTCGCTATCAACGTCTAGCAGTTCGACAAACAGGTCAACAGCCTTATCGGGTTCATCGGAGAGTAATAGATTAAGTCCCGTTGCATACTTCTTTGAGAACTGTTGCTGCTCTTTACGCTCTTCTGAACGCACACTGTTGCGTCCCATGAACCAACCATAGGCTGCGGCAACAGGAAGAAGTAAAAACAACAGTTCTAACATAAATGTTTACGACTGTTTTTCACGTGATTCAGTCGCCTTTTGCTCTGCTCGCTTTAATCGCCTTTCTAACTTGGCATTGCGCATACGCCATTTAATGCCATACAGCATTAACAAGACCAGACCGATGGCAAAACCAACAGCGAGAAAAATCGCGGCTAAACCTGCTACAGAGAAGTCTGCTTTTGCTACTAAAAAGTTTACACTGACAGCGGTTGGGTTTTGCGCACCAAACGCGAGTGCTAGCAAAAACAAGAGGATGATGGGAACTAATATTAATATCCGTCTAAGCACGTTCCGAGCCTCATATAAATAAAAACGGCATGCCAGTATAGCATGCCGTTTTCAACGTACGAACGCAAACTAATTAAAATTGTCGACGCGTTCCCGTAACTCTTTCCCCGGTTTAAAGTGAGGGACGTACTTACCGTCCAACTCAACTCGCTCTCCGGTTTTCGGGTTACGACCGATACGTGGCGCTCGATAATGAAGTGAGAAACTCCCAAAGCCACGTATCTCAATGCGACGACCCTTTGCCAAACTTTGAATCATCTGCTCAAGAATATCTTTAACAGAAGACTCAATCGTTCGCGGAGGAAGGTCCGAAAACTTCAGGGTTAATTTCTCAATCAACTCCGATTTTGTCATCTTGGCACCCTCCTCACTCAAGGTTTAATTAATCGTCGGTCTTAGCAGCCTTGAACGCGTCAGCCATAGCACTGTTGATACCAGAGCTATCTTGCTGTTTGTTCACTTGCTCAACGGCTTCTTTTTCTTCAACTTCGTCTTTCGCACGGATAGACAAGCTCAACGTACGGTTCTTACGATCCACGCCCATGAAACGCGCTTCAACGCTATCGCCAACGTTTAACTCAGTGCTTGCGTCTTCAACGCGCTCACGTGAGATGTCAGCTGCACGGATATAACCTTCAACGCTATCTGCTAATTCTACTTTAGCACCTTTAGCGTCTACTTCAGTGATAGTACCGTTTACGATAGAACCTTTCTTGTTCGCCGCTAAGAAGTTGTTGAACGGGTCTTCTTCAAGCTGTTTGATACCTAAAGAAATACGCTCACGCTCTGCATCAACTTGCATTACAACCGCAGTCACTTCTTCGCCTTTCTTATAATCACGGACCGCTTCTTCGCCAGTTGCGTTCCAGCTGATGTCTGAAAGGTGAACCAAACCGTCGATACCGCCTTCTAGGCCGATGAAGATACCAAAGTCAGTGATTGACTTGATCTTGCCAGAGACTTTATCGCCTTTGTTGTGGTTCTTAGCAAACTCTTCCCAAGGGTTAGGTTTACACTGTTTAAGGCCAAGAGAAATACGACGACGTTCTTCGTCAATTTCAAGAACCATAACTTCAACAGTGTCATCCAAGTTAACCACTTTAGAAGGATGAACGTTTTTGTTAGTCCAGTCCATTTCTGACACGTGTACAAGCCCTTCAACGCCTTCTTCGATTTCAACGAAGCAGCCGTAATCAGTCAAGTTAGTCAC
>MDTG01376188.1_pt1 | contig 13215 bp, 8 predicted proteins | sample 811421 | NCBI WGS metagenome assembly MDTG01 (sample SAMN05326645, study PRJNA326480) | marine metagenome | isolation source: seawater | place: Pacific Ocean: South East | collected 2011
CGCTTCGCTCGCGTCACACGGGTCGGTTCTTCGTGGGTACACGAACGCGGCTCCGTGGGGCCGGGCTACGGGGCGGAGATGGGAGCGCTCCCCTTCGTGGTGAGGTGACTTCGCCGCTGACGCGGCCGGTGCGCTCCCCTTCGCAGCCGGGTGACTTCGCCGCGTCCGCGGCCGGTGCGCTCCCCTTCGCGGTCAGCGTGACTTCGCGGCTTTCGCGGCCGGGGGCGCTTCCCTGCGCGGTGCTGACTTCGCCGCCGGGGGCGCTTCCCTGCGCGGTGCTGACTTCGCCGCGTCCGCGGCGGGTGCGCTCCCCTTCGCAGCGGGGTGACTTCGCCGGCGCGGCCGGAGCTCCCCCTCCGCCGGCGTAACTTCGCCGCGTCCGCGGCCGGTGCGCTCCCTTCGCAGTGGGCTGTCCGCGAGCCGCCCTGGCGCCCGGTAGCGCCGCGCAGTCGACTTCCCGCTTGCTCCGCGGAGGCGGCATGGACCGTCGAAGTCGAGCGCCAGCACGGACAGCGGAAAGCGGAAAGCGGAAAGCATCCCGACCGAAGGGAGGGGTCCCCCGCCGGGCAGAGGCACGGGTCGTTTTTCGCGTGGTAGGATGGCGGCCCGCGGCGGCGCGGGAAGGCGATTTCGAGGGGGCTGAAGGCGATGAAGGTCTGTCCCGCGTGCGGGCTTCAGTATCAGGACGACCAGACCCACTGCTTCGTCGACAACGCGGAGCTGACGGGGATGGACGATCCCTGGATCGGCAAGACCCTCGCCGGCCGCTACCTGGTCGAGCAGCCCATCGGCGAGGGCGGCATGGCGACGGTCTACCGAGCGCGCCACACGCTCGTCGACCGCCCGGTCGCCGTGAAGATCATGAGCGCCCGCCTGGCCCGCGACACGGCGCTCCGCGAGCGCTTCCGCCGCGAGGCCAAGAACGCCGCCGCCCTCGCGCATCCGAACATCATCGAGATCTACGACTACGGCGAGAACGACGACGGCAGCGTCTTCCTCGTCATGGAGCTCCTCAGCGGCGCCCCCCTCGCGAACTACATCGCCCAGGGCCCCATGGACCCGGGCCGCGTCGCCACCCTCGGCCTCCAGATCGCCCAGGGCCTCGCCCGCGCCCACGACTTCGACGTCATCCACCGGGACCTCAAGCCCGAGAACATCTTCATCGTGAACGCGGGCCCGCAGCGCGAGGTCGTCAAGCTCCTCGACTTCGGCATCGCCCGCTCCATGCACGACAGCCGGCTCACCAACGCCGGCGAGATCTTCGGCACGCCCCAGTACATGGCGCCCGAGCGCATCACCAGCATCGACGCCGGGCCCGCCGCCGACCTCTACGCCCTCGGCATCATCTTCTTCGAGATGCTCACGGGCCGCCTCCCCTTCGAGTCCGAGGAGATCACCGGCTTCTTCATCAAGCACATGCAGGAGCCGCCGCCGAAGCCCTCCGAGCTCGTGCCCCAATGCCCGCGCCGCCTCGAGGAGCTGATCCTCGAGATGATGGCGAAGAAGCCGGAGGAGCGGCCGGTCGACGCGCACCAGGTGATCAAGGAGCTCCAGGCCCTCGCCCCGAAGAGCGCCGCCGCCGTCGCCCCCCCGGCGGCCACCCCCTCGCGCCCCATCGCCGCCCCCACGCTCCCGCCGACCACCCTCGAGCGCTGGGCCCGGCGCACGGCGATCTTCGACCAGATGGTGCAGCGCGCCTTCCCGAACGGGCAGGCGCCGCGCGAGGTCGCCCAGCTCCTCGAGCAGATCCGCGGCACGCTCCGGCGCGTCCACGAGATCCGCAGCGAGGGCCTGAAGGTGCAGCGCAAGCTCGAGGAGCTCGAGCGCGACGCCCGGGACACACGCGCGCGCCTCGGCTTCGCCGTGCAGAGCCTCGCCGAGGATCTCTCGCAGGCCCGCGAGGCCACGCGCCAGGCCCAGCAGGAGGTCGCGCCCTACTTCGAGGCCGAGGAGCAGGGCCGCGTCGCCTACGCCCAGGCCCACGGGAAGCTCGCCGAGCTCGGCGGCTACCGGGAGCTCGACGCGCCCTCCGAGCCCTTCGCGAAGGCGCTCCGCGACGTCGCCGACGCCCTCGACCGTTGGGCCCTCTCGAAGGGCGCCGCCGACAAGGCGCGGCGCTGGGTCGAGTCGAAGAGCCAGGAGGTCGACGATCTCGAGTTCCAGGTGAAGGCCCTCCGCGGCAACCTCGAGCGCACGGAGAACGAGTACCTCGACAAGAAGCGCTCCTCCGAGGAGCTGCTCACGGGCGGCGGCAACGAGGCGCAGGAGAAGGAGAAGGCCCTCATCGAGATGGCCACCGCCTTCTGCGACCAGCTCCGCTCGAAGAAGGAGCTCTCGGACCTCTTCCGCCGCCTCGAGCAGGACGGATGAGCGCCTCTCGCGCCCGGGCGACTCCTCGGGGCGACGTGCCCCCGAGGCCCCGGAATTCGCCGTGCAATTCCGGGCGGTTGATTGACAGCCGGGCCCGCCCCTCCGTACTGTCTGCCGTCCCCTCATGAGCGACCGCATCGGCAACTGCCGGATCGTCGGAGAGATCGGCAGCGGCGGCATGGCCGTCGTCTACAAGGCGGTCCAGGAGCCTCTGGGTCGCACCGTCGCGATCAAGGCCCTCAAGCCGTCGATCGCCATGGACAGCCAGTTCGCCAAGCGCTTCGAGCGCGAGGCGCACTTCATGGCGTCCCTGCAGCACGAGAACATCCTCCACGTCGTCGACTTCGTGAAGGACGGCCGCTCCATGTACATCATCATGGAGTACGTCGAGGGGATCGATCTCTACGACCTCCTCGAGCACTCGCCGCAGCTGCCGCCGGAGGTCGCCTCGATCATCGCGCTCCAGGTCTGCCGCGCGCTCGACTACGCCCACTTCCGCGGGATCATCCACCGGGACATCAAGCCCGCGAACATCATGATCTCGAAGCAGGGCGAGGTGAAGCTGATGGACTTCGGCATCGCCCGCGACGAGACCCTCTCGGACCTGACGGAGACGGGCACGGGCCTCGGCACGCCGAGCTACATGAGCCCGGAGCAGATCCTCGGCGACAAGCTCGACTTCCGCTCGGACCTCTTCAGCGTGGGCATCGTCCTCTACCAGATGGTCACGGGGAACAAGCCCTTCGTGGAGGACGAGGCGCGCACGGTGATGCAGAAGATCCGCCTCGACCGCTACGTGTCGCCGCGGAAGCTGAACCCGTCCGTGCCGCGCCAGCTCGAGCGCATCCTGGGCCGCTGCATGGAGAAGATGCCGGCCAACCGCTACCCGACGACACAGGCGCTCATCGACGACCTGATGGAGTTCCTCTCGCCGCGGGTGCCGATGAACTACTCGGCGCGGCTCGTGATGTACCTGCGCGACGTCGGCCTGATGACCGACAACGAGGCGGACGAGCTGCTCGCGGCCGGCGCGCCGCGGAACGTGCGGCGCGGCACGAAGGACAAGCGGCTCGTGAGCCACGCGACCTGGATGAGCCTGCTCCTCTTCGCCGGCGTGGTCGGCGGGGGCGGCGTGATCCAGGCGGCGGCCGGGCGCCTCGGCGCGGACCGGGAGGACTTCGGCGCGCAGGCCGGCAAGCCGGTGGTGCCCGAGCGCGCGGGCTACCTGCGCGTGGTCGTCGACCCCTGGTCGGACGTCTACATCGACGGGCAGAAGGTGGTGACGACGCCGACGGCGCAGGCCATCGCGCTCACGCCCGGGCTCCACTACCTGAAGTTCTCCAACCCCTACTACCAGGAGCTCCAGCGCGAGGTGCGCATCCGCACCGGCGAGACCGAGCTCGTGGACGTCACGCTCGAGCCCCTGCACGTGCTCGAGGGCGAGGGCGAGGGCGACGGGGAGGGCGAGGAGTGAGCCGGCGGCTCGCCGTCGCGGTGCTGGCGTCGCTCGCCCTGGCGCTCACGCTCACCTTCTCGTCGGCGCAGGCGCACCGCGGCTACCAGCACGTGGTGCGGGAGGGCGAGACGCTCGCGTCCATCGCCGAGCGCTACTACGGCGACCCGCGGCGCGAGAACGTGCTCGTCGCGGAGAACGGGCTCACGGCCCAGGGCGGCTCGCCGATCGAGGTCGGGCTCCGGCTGCAGGTGCCCTACGTGACCTACCACCGGGTGCAGCCCGGGGAGACCTGGCAGGAGCTCGCGCGCCGCTTCTATGGCGACCCGCGGCGCGCCTTCGTGCTCATCGAGGCGAACCACGGGAGCTCGAGCGAGCAGCCGGACGAGGGCGCCGAGCTGCTGGTGCCCTATCCGCTGCGGCACGTGACGGCGCAGGGCGAGAACGTGCTGCGCATCGCGAAGAACTACTACGGCCCCGGGCGCGAGCACTCGCGGCGGCTCCGGCGCTTCAACGGGCTCCGCTTCAACCGGCTCACGCGCGGGCAGATCGTGCTGGTGCCGCTCCGGGACCTCGTGCTCAGCGAGGAGGGGCGCGGGATCATCCAGGAGGAGACCGGGAGCGCGCCGCAGGCGGGCGAGATCCGATCGCTCCAGGCGCGCATCGAGGAGGAGCTCCCGGGGCTGCAGGAGCACGTGCGGCGCGGGCGCTACACGGAGGCGGTGGCGCTCGGGAACCGGCTGCTCGGCGCGGAGGTGCTGACCGGCAACCAGGTGGTCACGATCCAGCGGCACTTGGGGACGGCCTACGTGGCGCTCGGGCGGATGGACCTCGCGGTGAACGCCTTCCGGGCGGCGCTGACGCGGCAGCCGGACCTGCAGCTCGACACGGTGCGGACCTCGCCGCGGGTGATGCGCGCCTTCGAGGAGGCGCGCGAGGCGATGCGCGAGGAGCCGGAGGAGCCGGCCGGCGACGCCGGGGCGGAAGACGCCGGCGAAGGCGACGACGCCGAAGAGGAGTGACGCCCGCGCGTCGGGGAGCCGGCGCGCGAGGGGGCCATCGAGCGGCGCCCTCCCTCCTCGTCGTGCGCCGCTCCGTCGGGCAGTCGGGCGCCTCCGGGAGCGCGGCCGCGGGCCGGCGGGAGGCGGGCCCGATCCGTCGTCTACCCCGCAGATAGCGGGGTATTCGGCCGCTCACACTGCATTGTTCCGCTCTGGCACCCAGTGCAAGGCGAGGGTGTTGCCCAGCTGTGCAAAGTCTTGGCACTGTCGCCGATCGGAGGCCCGCGGCGACGTGTGACCGCGGGTGCGTGGGGAGCGAGAAGAGGTGTCGGTGATGAACTCGAGATTGACTTGGATGCGGCTCTTCGCCGCGGTGGCGCTCGTGACGGCGCTCGGTTGTGGCGAATCGACCGAGGCGAACCCGGACGGCTCGACCGACGAGGTCGACGGCGGCGGCGGCGGTGAGGTCGACGGCGGCGGCGGCGGCGACGAGGACGCCGGCGGCGGTGGCGACGAGGACGGCGGCACGCCCCCCGGCTGCGGCGCCCTCGGCGAGGAGTGCTGCGACGGCGACGCCTGCACCGAGGGCATGTGCGTCGACGGCACCTGTACCGACGTGCCCGACTGCGGCGGCGTCGGCGAGAGCTGCTGCGATGGCGACAGCTGCGACGGCGACAACGTCTGCGTCGACGGCACGTGCGAAGCGGCCCCCATGTGCGGCGGAGTCGGCGAAGAATGCTGCGACGGCGGCGTCTGCGGCGACGGCGCGACCTGCGTCGACGGCACCTGCGCGAGCTGTGGCGGCGCCGGCGAGAGCTGCTGCCCCGGCGACGTCTGCTCCGACGGGAACGTCTGCAGCGACGCGGGCGTCTGCGTCGGCTGCGGCGGCGGGGGCGAGGCCTGCTGTCCGGGCAACGCCTGCGATGGCGGCGGCTGCTGCGTGGCCGACACCTGCACGCCGAGCGGCTCGAGCTGCCCCGGCGTCGGCGGGACCTGCGAGGACTCGAGCTGCGGCGGCTGCGGCGCCATCGGCGAGGAGTGCTGCGACGGCGACCTCTGCACGGCGGCCGACGCGGTCTGCAGCGGTGGCACCTGCGCGAGCTGCGGCGGCGCCGGCGAGGCCTGCTGCCCCGGCGAGAGCTGCGACGACGGCTTCGCCTGCGGCGCGGGCGACGTCTGCGTGACCTGCGGCGGGCCCGGCGAGACCTGCTGCCCCGGCGACGTCTGCGACGGCGGCTTCGCCTGCGGCGAGGGCGACGTCTGCCGCGCCTGCGGCGACGCGGGCGAGGTCTGCTGCCCCGGCGACACCTGCTCGGACGGCTGCTGCGACCCGGGCAGCGACACCTGCGTGGCGGAGGGCGCCGAGTGCGGCCTCGGGACCTGCACGGCGGCCGGCACCTGCGACGCCTGCGGCTTCCCGGGCATCGCGTGCTGCCCGGGCGACGAGTGCGAGGGCGGCGCGTGCTGCGGATCCGGCGACACCTGCGTACCCTCTGGCTACACGGACGGCATGAGCGGCATGGTCTGCTCCGATGGCGAGCTCGTCTCCTGCGGAGGCGACGGCGAGGCCTGCTGCGAGGGGTCCGCATGCGACGGCGGCGGCTGCTGCGTCGGCGGCTTCTGCGTGGCCGACGAGGCCAGCTGCGGGAGCGGCGGCTTCGGCGGCGGTGAGCTGACCTGCGCCGACGGGAGCTGCACCGGTGGGGGCGACTTCGCCTGCGGCGGGCTGGACGAGCCGTGCTGCACGATCGACGGGGCGGGCCGCTTCTGCAGCGCGTCCGGGCTGATCTGCCAGGGTGGCTTCGGCGGCTCCACCTGCGAGGCCTGCGGCGAGCCCGGCGAGGCCTGCTGCGAAGGTCAGGCCTGTGGTGGCGGCGGCTGCTGCGTCGACGGGCTCTGCGTCGGCGAGGGCGACGACTGCAGCGCGGACGACGGGACCTGCGTCGGTGGTGGTTGTGAGGACGGCGCCTGCGGGATCATCGGTGGCCCCTGCTGCGACGGGGACATCGGGTGCAGCGCGCCCTTCGCCGTCTGCGATCGCGGCGCCGACATCTGCGTCAGCTGCGGCGGGCTCGATGAGGTCTGCTGCGGTGGAGCGACCGCTGCGGAGTGCGCGCTTCCCTACGTCTGTAATCCGCGCGCCGGCTTCGGTGGCAGGTGCGTGCTTCCGGGCGGCTGAAGAGCACTCCAATGAACGCGCAAAGGCCGGGCTCCTTCGGGGGCCCGGCCTTTGCCGTATGGGGCGGGCTTGCTACGTCCCGCAATCGCCCGTTCGCGCCACCGAGGAGGCGTTCATGACTCGCCACACGATCGCCGTACCCATCGCATGCTCGCTCCTCTTGCTCGGTTGCGGAGGAGAGCCCTCGTGCCCTTCGCCGTTCGTCGAGGACGAAGCGCGGACGAGCTGTGTCTGCCCCGAGGGATTCGTCGCAACGGGGACCGACTGCATCGAGCTGGACGCCGGTGCCGACGGCGGCGCAGACGTGGATGCGGGGTCCACGGCGGATGCCGGGTCTTCGCTGGACGCGGGAAGTGATGGGGGCCCCAGTGTCCGCGACGCTGGAATGGACGCGAGCAGTGGGTCCGACGGCGGAGGAATCGACGCAGGTTCCTCGGAGGACGCCGGACCGACGGACGCGGGCGCAACGGATGCGGGTCCTCTTGGGGAGTGTGGCTGTCCGCTCGGTACGTTCTTGGATTGCCGTCAGCCCGACGATGTCGATGCGGGACCCCGGCTGCTGACCGAACCGGAGTGCGATGCCGATGCGGGGACCGCGACGTGCCTGGTGTGCAACCTTCGGGAGGGCGACCTCGGCGATTGCGCGGAGGGGACCATCCGCGAGGAGCCGGACTGGCGAGTCTGTGTTCCCTTCTGAGGGAGTGCGGTTCCGGTCGGGGTTGCAGCCCACGTCGACGAGGACGGGGGCTCGGCGGGCACGAGGGGGCCGTGATCCGCTCTTCAGCCTGCGGGCAGGGGCAGGGGCAGGGGCAGGGGCACGGGTCTTCAGAGGGCGAAGGTTTGTCGGATCGCGCTCGCTGGCATGGCGCCGCTCTGGCGCTTCACCTCCTGGCCCTTTCGGAAGAGGACCAGGGTGGGGATCGCCTGGATGCCGTGGCCGGCGGCGAGGCCGCGGTGGGCCTCGGTCTCGACCTTCGCGACGATGAGCTTGCCGCGGAGCTGCGCCGCCAGGCTCTCGAGCTCGGGGGCGACCATCTTGCAGGGGCCGCACCACGTCGCCCAGAAGTCCACCAGCACGGGCAGCGGCGAGGCCCGCACGAGCGCGTCGAAGTCGGCCGGGCGCTCGACGACGTAGGGGGCGCTCAGGGGCGTGAGCGCGGCCTTGCACTTCGCGCAGCGCGCGCGCTCGTCCAGGCGCGCGGCCGGGAGCCGGTTCTTCGCGCCGCAGCTCGCGCAGCGCAGGACGATCGAGTCGGTCATTCGGCAGCCTCGTCGGTGTCGGCGTCTTCGTCGTCGGCGTCGGCGTCCCCAGTGTCGGCGTCGCCTCCGTCGGGCCCTCGACCCTTCGCGGCGCGCTCAGCACCGGGCGCGGCGCGCTCGGCGCCGCCCGCTCCGTCCTCCGCGCCGGCGCCCTGGCCGGCCTCGTCCATCTCCGGCGGCTCGGTCGCGCGCGCCGGCTCCTCCTGGACGTTCTTCGCCGGCAGCCAGGGGAGCAGCTCCTCCCCCTCGAGCTGCTCCCGCTCCAGCAGCGCCCGCGTCATGCCCTCGAGCTCCTCCCGGTGCGCCTCGAGGAGCCGCTTCGCCTCCTCGAGCGCGCCCTCCACGAGCGCCCGCACCTCCGCGTCGGCCCGGTCGGAGACCGCCTCGCCGACGTCCCGGGAGCCGGCCACGGTGCCGAGGTAGGGGTGGCTCCGCTGCTCGATCGCCACCGGCCCCACGGCCTCGCTGAAGCCGTGCTCGAGCACCATGGCGCGCGCGATGTCCGTCGCCTTGCGCAGGTCGTCCGCCGCCCCCGTCGAGGGCTCGCCGTAGATCAGCTCCTCCGCCGCGCGCCCGCCGAGGAGGCCGACGATCTGCGACTTCAGCTGCGACACGGTGTAGAGCTTCCGCTCGCGCTCGGGGAGCTGCATCGTGAAGCCGAGCGCCCCCACGGAGCGCGGCACGATGCTCACCTTGTGCACGCGCGTCCCGCTCCCGCCGAAGGTCGCGCAGATGGCGTGGCCGGTCTCGTGGTAGGCGACCCGCTCGCGCTCCTCCTCGTCGACCAGCCGCGAGCGCTGCTCGAGCCCGGCGAGCACCCGATCCACGGCCGCGGAGAAGTCCTCCATCTGCACCGTGTCGCGCCCCTCGCGCGCCGCCCGCAGCGCCGCCTCGTTGACCAGGTTCGCGAGGTCGGCCCCGGCGAAGCCCGGCGTGCGCGTCGCCACCACGTCGAGGTCCACGTCGTCGTCGAGGGGCACCTTGCGCACGTGCACCTCGAGGATGAAGCGCCGCCCCTTCCGGTCCGGTGTGTCCACGATGATCTGCCGGTCGAAGCGCCCCGCCCGGAGCAGCGCCGGGTCGAGCACCTCGGGCCGGTTCGTCGCCGCGAGCAGCACCACCGGGCCGCGGCCCTCGCCGAGCGGCTCGAAGCCGTCGAGCTCCACGAGGAGCTGGTTGAGCGTCTGCTCCCGCTCCTCGTTGCTCCCCGGCATGTTCCCGGGCCCGCGCGCCCGGCCGAGCGCGTCCAGCTCGTCGATGAAGACGATGGCCGGCGCCGTCTTCGCCGCCTGCTCGAAGAGGTCGCGCACGCGCGCCGCGCCGACGCCAACGAACATCTCGACGAACTCGGAGCCGCTGATGCTGATGAAGGGCACGCCCGCCTCGCCGGCGACGGCGCGCGCGAGGAGCGTCTTGCCCGTGCCGGGCGGGCCCACGAGGAGCACGCCCTTCGGGATGCGGGCGCCGATGCGGCGGTACTTCTCGGGCTGCTGGAGGAAGTCGATCACCTCGCGGAGCTCGGCCTTCGCCTCGTCCACGCCCGCGACGTCCTCGAAGGTCACGCGGATGTCGCGCTCGGTGAAGATCTTCCCCTTGCTGCGCCCGAAGGAGAGCGCGCCGCTCGCCGCGCCGCCCGAGGCCATGCGCGAGGAGAGCCAGAAGAGGAGGATCAGCGGCAGGGCGAGCCAGATCCACATCGTCCAGGAGCCGTCCGACTCGGGGATGGCGCGGATCTCGACGCCGTGCTCCCGGAGGAGCGGCACGAAGCTCTCGTCATCGACGCGGACGGCGCGGAAGCGCTCACCGCTGCCCGAGTCACCGCTCGCCGAGTCACCGCTCGCCGAGTCGCCGCCGCCCTTCAGCATGCCGCGGACGAGGTCCGACTCGAGGACGACGGACTTCACCCGGTCCTCCTCGACTGCGGTCACGAGCTCGTCCCAGCGGAGCTCCTTGCCGACGTCCTGCATGCGCAGGGCCATCATCGAGCCCACGAGGAGGACGGGCGCGAGCCACCACCACCAGGGGATGCGCTTCATGGCCGCCACCCTGAAGGGGGGCGGCGGCGGGCGCGAGCGCTCATCGGATGAGCTCCTCGTCCTCGTCGACGATCATCGGCTCCCAGTGGCCCTCGACGAAGACCCAGCCCTCGTCTTCGCGCTCCCAGTGGGGCTGCTCGAAGCGGTGCCCCTCGCGGGCGCGGCGCCACTCGCCCTCCTGCCAGACGTAGCGCTCGCCGTTCCAGCGCCAGTAGCCCTGGACGTAGACGGCGTCCGGGAAGGGCGCCGGGCCCTGGACCGTGACGCGGGGGGGCGGGGGCTCGTCCTCGACGACGGTGCGCGACGGCTGCGTGCCGATGGTGGCGGTGCAGGCGGTGCAGGCGGCGAGGAGGAGGGCGAGCAGCAGGGCGTGCGGGAGGGGAAGGAAACGCATGATCTTCGTCCGGGGGCGCGGGTGGAGCGCGAGCCGAGCGTGAAGCAAGGTCCGTGCGCGTCCGCGAAGGGCCCGTCGAGACGAGGGATCGCGGTTCGGCCCGGATGAGCGGCACCGCGGTCACGCAAGTCTTGCGCGCCGGGCTTCGGGCCTTCCCCCCGAACGGTGTACCGGATGACGGCCATCGACAGATGGCCCGCCGTTCGATAGGGTCTTTGCGAGAGGGGCGGATTTTTCCGTCGGGGGAGGTTTGGATGCGTGATTGGATGGGCTGGCGCCTGGGCGTCGGTGTGTGTTTCTTCGTGGCGGCGGCCTGTTCGGCCGGCGGCGGGAGCGACCCGATGGACGCCTCCATCGACGCGGCCGTGGGCTGCCCGACCGGCCAGGTGGAGTGCAGCGGCGAGTGCGTGGACGTCGGCTCCGATCCGGATCACTGCGGCGCCTGCGGCACGAGCTGCGGCGCCGGCGAGGTGTGCAGCGAGGGGTCCTGCGGGCTGAGCTGCGGGGGCGCGACGCCGACGCTCTGCGGCGACCGCTGCGTCGACACGACGAGCGACCGGAACCACTGCGGGGCCTGCGACGCGAGCTGCGGCGCCGGCGAGGTGTGCAGCGAGGGCGCCTGCGGGTTGAGCTGCGGCGGCGAGACGCCGACGCTCTGCGGCGACCGCTGCGTCGACACGGACACGGACCGGAGCCACTGCGGGGCCTGCGACACGAGCTGCGCCGACGGTGAGGTGTGCAGCGAGGGCTCCTGTGGGCTGAGCTGCGGGGGCGCGACGCCGACGGTCTGCGGCGACCGCTGCGTCGACACGACGAGCGATCGGAGCCACTGCGGCGCGTGCGACAACGCCTGCGGCGACGGTGAGGTGTGCAGCGAGGGCTCCTGCGGGTTGAGCTGCGGGGGCGCGACGCCGACGCTCTGCGGCGACCGCTGCGTCGACACGACGACCGACCGGAGCCACTGCGGCGGCTGCGCGGACGCCGACGGCACGGTCTGCGGCGACGGCACCGTGTGCACCGACGGCTCCTGCGAGGTGAGCTGCGGGGGCGCGACGCCGACGCTCTGCGGCGACGCCTGCGTCGACACGGACACGAACCTCGCCCACTGCGGCGCGTGCGACAACGCCTGCGGCGCCGGCGAGGTCTGCAGCGGAGGCACCTGCAGCCTGAGCTGCGGGGGCGACACGCCGACCCAGTGCGGAGCGGCCTGCGTCGACACGGACACGAGCCTCGCCCACTGCGGGGCCTGCGACAGCGCGTGCGGCGCGGGGGAGATCTGCGTCGACGGGGCCTGCGCGCTGAGCTGCCCGAGCGGGCAGACCGAGTGCGGCGGCGTCTGCGTCGACCTCAACTCGGACCGGGCGAACTGCGGGGCCTGCGGGACGAGCTGCGACGCCGGCGAGGTGTGCAGCAGCGGGACCTGCGGCCTGGCCTGCGGCGGCACGACGCCGACGCTCTGCGGAGACGCCTGCGTCGACACCTCGAGCGACCGGAGCCACTGCGGCGGCTGCGACATGCCCTGCGCCGACGGCGAGGTCTGCGCGGCCTCGAGCTGCGTCGTCTCCTGCGGGACGGGGCTGACCGACTGCGCCGGCACCTGCACGAACCTCTCCTCGGACGAGGCGAACTGCGGGGCCTGCGGGACGACCTGCGCGGCCGGTGAGGTCTGCTCGGCGGGGAGCTGCTCGCTGACCTGCCCCGGGGACCTCAGCAACTGCAGCGGCGAGTGCATCGACACGGACATCGACCCGGCGAACTGCGGGGCCTGCGGGACCGCGTGCGGGGCCGGCGAGATCTGCGCCGGGGGGAGCTGCTCGCTGAGCTGCCCGAGCGGGCAGACCAACTGCTCGGGCACGTGCACGAACACGGACTTCGATCCGGCGAACTGCGGCGGCTGCGGCACGGCCTGCGGCGTGGCCCAGGCCTGCGTCAGCGGCACCTGCCGGGACCTCGCCTGGTCGCCGCCGACGAGCGTGCTGGTCTACTACCAGTCCTTCTCGACGGGGACCGACCCGGCCGAGCTCGCGGCGAACCGCATGGGCGCCACGACGGTCACCTCGACGAGCAGCGGCGCGACCTTCGCGTCCGAGTACGACATGGGCGGCTGGGACATCGTCGTGATCAACGCGCCGGGCTCCGGCCTGCCGGCCGAGGTGCGCAGCCGGGTGCTCGATCGGATCTCGTCCGGCGAGCCGCTGAACTTCAGCTGGTGGAACCTCGACACGGACGCCGCCCTGGCGACCGCGCTCGGCGTCTCGACGACGTCCTTCAACAGCCCGCGGCCCGTCTTCCCGAGCAGCGCGGCGTCGACCGACCTCTTCGACTTCATCGAGACGCTCCCGGCGCCGCTCACGAGCAGCCGGGACGCGGGGGACAACGGCGACGTGCTCGCGCTGACGAGCGGCGGCGACGTGCTCTGCACCGTGGACTCGGCGATGGGGGCCAACATCACCGTCGTGACCAACGGCGGCTCGGTGATGGTCAACGGCTTCCTGCCCTGGGACTTCCAGGACACGGACAAC